>SAMEA104315433__coassemble_1043_pt1 | contig 11458 bp, 1 predicted proteins | sample SAMEA104315433__metabat2_low_PE_037 | metagenome-assembled genome bin SAMEA104315433 (sample SAMEA104315433) | gut metagenome | biome: Monkey gut; feature: monkey-associated habitat; material: faeces | place: China | collected 2013 | reverse complement strand
CGTTTACGACTCTTGCGAGCCCGCCGGCAGATGCCGATATTCAGAATATCAAGGTTTGTAACCTTTCTGCGGACAGTGCCGAAATTATGTGGTACACGCCGAATGGTCAATATGATTCGAAAGTTTATTGGGATACGACTCTCACGAGCTACGATCAGATGACTTGTCCGACGACTCCGACGGGAAATTGCCAATTTGAACAAAATGCCGATGTTTCGGGAATTCCGACTAGTTTCCATTACATTAAACTCGGAAAACTCAAAGAAAAGACGACGTATTATTATTGTGTGCAAAGTTACAATTCGATGCGCTGCACCGACGATAACGGAATGCCGCTCAAGTTTACGACTCCTGTCACTTCGTATGATTTTGATGTGCGCACTTATCAGTATGAATTCGGCGGCATGGACTTCTTAAACTTGAACATTTACAACAACGAAGACCGTGCGTTTGACAGCTTAACTCTTCGCTTGTATTTGACCGCTCGTCCGGAACAAATCGAAGCGCAGCCGGGTGAAAATAATCAGCCGGGAACTTGCCCGATGCTTTTGGACGAAGATATTTGCCAAGCTTACGATGAAGCGGGCTTTAACAAGCCTTGTGAAAACGACCGCGAAATCCGCGACAATGCGCGCGGAGCACCTCCGGTAAAATTGGAAGATACTTATAACGCTGCGACTGGAACTTACGATTGGTATCTGCAGATTCCTCTCGGCTCGACGACGATTAAGTCTTCTTCGCGTATGCGTATTGACTTTGGCTTCTCGCGCGGAATTTATCAGAACGGTAAATGCGATCCTCTCCGTACGGTAACGGATAAACGGATGTCGGCAAGTTCGGGCGACTGGACTTGGGCTCCGCATAAACGCGATATCGATGGTGCTGATTATGATGGTATGCCGCAGTGGGGTAAAGACGAAGGTGACCAAGACGAAGCTCCGGTGAACCCTTATGTGGTCGTTTACCGCAAAGATGAATTCGTCGCAGGCTTTAGCCCGTCTTATTCCGAAATGACGAAGAAGCGTGCAAATTACAAGATGACTGTTGCCTTTGACGCTCCGTTTAATGTGTCGAATGGATCTTACATTCAGTTGGATTCGACGATTAGCACGATGCGTTTAACGGGTAATGCAACCATCTCGGAAAACGGTTATGTGACATCGATTTGGGTAAACGGCGTTGCCCTTTCTTCGGAACAGATGAAAACGGCTGCGGTTTACAATTATTCTACCGGTCGCTTTGATTTGAATATTCCGGTCAAGATGTCGATTGGAACGAATAAAGTCGATGTGACGATTTTCGCAGGTCCGAATCCGGAATGCACCGAATGCCAAGAAAACGGTGGCTGCTCGTTTGTGAACCGCTCTTACTTTGTGCAGTTTAGCAAGGGTAACCGTACCGCGGGCAAGATGCAGCTTGTGCGTGAAGACGGTAACTCGGTCTCGAGCCCGGTGAAAGAAGATCCGATGACGTTCAAGATTTTTGTGAGCGATAAGGATAACGCGGGCTACGAAAGCATTCGCGTGATGCTTCACAATTCTCGGACGAAGGATTCGACGGCGGTGACCCTTAAGCGGACGAATGCCGCTTTCGGTTACTTTGAAAGCGATTTGATTTCGGCGGTGAATAGCGTAAGCGCAGACTTCCCGAAGATTCCGCTTCTCGGTGGCGATACGGTAACCGCAGTTTATATCGATATTGAAGATCCGGAAGATTCGACGGCGCAATATTTCTACGCTGATCCGACAACGCCGATTCCGCAGAAGGCAATCCTCACCGATGCAAATTGCAATGCGACTGCAGACGGTTTAACGATTGAATTTAGCGGGGCTCAATTCGACGGTTCTTCGATGACTCTCGATAGCGTCCTCGTTTCTCTTGATTCGACGGAAACGGCTGCGGCAACTGCCTTCGTGGTGAAGCCGACTGCTGTGGTAACCGGAGCTCTTGCAACATTTAAATTCGACGAATCAACTCTTGCAAAGAATGCTTCTCCGGCGGGAACGATTACGGTTTACATGACCGAAAAGGGCGTCTCGAAGACCGCAGAAAAAGTCATCACCGATGGCATTGCACCGACTCTCACGAGCGTCGCCATTCTCGAAAATGAAAATCACGCAAACGCTCAAGATACTCTTCGCATCGCATTCTCCGAACGCATTACGATGAATACGACCACGTGGCCGCTCGCCATTTATGACGCAGCCGGAAACGAAGTTGATCAAAGTTCGATTCATGTCGTAAGCGCAAAGTCAAAGGATAATGGCAAAATCTGGGAATATGTCGTCGAAGGCAATACCGATGGCGCTTATATCAAAGATGGCTTGAAGGCGATTATCAAAGCGGGCTTTAGCGTGGTCGATATGGCGACGAATGCGCTCTCGGATTGTAATGGTCCGGTGACGATTGTCGAATCGGTCCGTCCGGTTCCTGTCAAGTATGCGTATATCGAAGACAAGGAAGGCGATGGTCAGCCCGATGAAATTTACGTGGAATTTACCAAAGAACTCCGCGAAAAAGATATGCTGGATACAATCGATGTTTACTGGGGCAAGCCCGAAGTTTACGTCGCATTTGCAAAACCGGCAGCGGGCTGGGATTTGGATACAGTCCTCGGTGAAAAGAGCGCAAAATACATTATCAGTCTCGATTCTTCGCGCGGAACTTGGGTGAAGGGAACTGCGACAAAGAATTGCATCCGCACCGAAGATTCGCCGTATTATAAGAAGGATACGACTTGGGTGAAGCTCGATTCGGCAGGAACGGATTCGACGATGAAAATCGATTCGACGATTTCGGGTTACAACAAGAAGTGCGTAGAATATGCGACATCGCAAGATTCGACCTTTATGCCGGCGATCGATACTTTGGGAATCGATTCTGTCCAGAGTACAGTCACTGCGATTCGTATTCCGATTACAGGCGATACTTATAACAAGAAGACTTACGGCAACCGCAATGGAAACGGCATGATTTTGCCGCGTCAAGGTCCGCTCGGAGGCTTCTTCGATGACAATACTTCGACTCTTTATGACCGTTGCCCGCCGATTATTTTGAACGCAACGATTACAAAGCCGACGGATGCGATTGGCATTCTCCGCGTTACCCTTTCGGAGCCTCTCACGGTCATCGATTCCGCAGGTCCTTACTACTTGCAGAAACGCCGCGACGGTACAACGGGATTCTTTAACCAATTCTCGAATTTCCAGACGGTAGCGAACACGTGGACATTCTCGTATTCGTATGATTCGGATGCGGCAATTCACGTGGGCGATTACATCCGCTTACCGGTCGGCGCAGAATATTCGAAGGCATTTGACGGCTACAAGAATTTCCCGGGAACCGATAACCCTTGGGTCGCTGTGCAAGGCGACATCGAAGACGTTTCCTTTAAGATTCACATTCTCACGGGAACTCAAGCAATTCCTGCGGATAAGGAAATGTATGCGGGCAATATGCCGCAACTCGATGAAAACTTCCGCCTTTCGTATGTGGTCGATTCGAAGGAAACGATTATCGCAAGCGGAAACAAGAAACTGCAAAAAGTTTCTCCGGTTAGCTACGATACCGCAGCGTATGTCCACGGCGGCGCGACCTTTGAAATCGATGTCAATATCCCGCTTCTCTTGCAGCAGGATTCTCTCGGCGAAGACGCTTGGGATGCAACCCTCAAGATTAGTGCGGATATTTACAGCAATATCGGCTCGGATGTCGCAAAGACCACTTATACATTCCCGCTCACGGACATTGTGAAAGACGCAATGGGCACTGACGGCAATATCAAATTCCGCTTGGAATGGGTTGCGCAAGATGGCATTGCTCCGGTAACATCGAGCGGTCGTCATATCGGCACAGGCGCTTACATTGCGAACTTCTCGTTCAAAGCAAATGAAGTGGCGAAAGCGAATACAGCGAACGGAAAATACAGAAAGGGTCACAAGAAGAAACAATCTTCAAGTAAGACCAAAACATTCGGCTTCCGTCGAGTGGCCAAGTAAAAAAATTGAAATCAGAACCGCGAAAGTTGAACTCAATTTTCGCGGTTCTTTTTTTATGCAAAAAACAATTACACGTTTTTGTGAACCGCTTCTTTTATTCTTATTTTTAAAAGGAGTGTGGTGCCTTAAAAAGGAGCTTTATGCGCCGTTTATTTTTATTGTTGTTGAGCCTCGTTGCGGTTGTTTTTGCCGATGACCGCATTCCGAATATCGACTTTACTTGCGACACTTGCAGCCGCCGCTATTTGGATAGCTTAAATGTTTACGATCGGCCGGTGATTCGGGTGAATCAAGTCGGCTTCCGTCCTGCGGATGCGCATAAGTATGCATTTGTCGCGGAACCGAAAGCGACGACATTTAAAGTCATCGATGCGTCGAGTGGAAATTCGGTTTACGAAGGCTCTCTCAAATCCGTGGGCACTTGGACGCGCCCGAATATGTGGGTGAACGGAGCGTTTAATTCCATCAATTCGGTCTATGAATTTGGCGATAACGATTCCACGTCTGCGCAGACCGAAAAACTTTACACCGCAGATTTTTCAAGTTTAACGGCTCCGGGCACTTACTTCGTCGTCGTCGGAGCGGATACTTCTTTCAATTTTATCATCAACGAGTATTTGTTTAATGCGGTCTTAGAAACGACTCTCAAATTTTTTGGCATTCAACGCTGCGGTAAAACAAATTCGCAATTACACGGTGCGTGCCACGTCAAAGATGGCGCTCAACTCGGACATGATTTGACGGGCGGTTGGCACGATTGCGGCGACCATTTTAAAGTGAGCCAAACTCTCGGCTATGCAGCGATGACTCTTGCTATCGCTTACGATGTTTACTCGGAACGTGCCGAAGATCATTTTGGCGCATCTTATGCGGACACGGTAACGACGGACGGCATTCCCGATATTCTTTGGGAAGCAAAAGTCGGCGTCGATTTTATCTATAAACTTTACAAAGCGTCGAAAGAAGATGGTTTAATTGCCAAAGGCGATATGTATCATTCGGTAGGCGTCGGTTCCGAAGATCACCAGTTCTGGGATGTGCCGGAACATCAAGATGCGCAAAGTACTGCGAAGGGCGGCGCTCCACGCCCTGTGGCGAAAGGAGCTGGAACCAATGCGGCGGGCATGTATGCAGCGGCGATGGCATTTTTTGCAGTCGGCTGGGAAATGTATCAGACCGATCATTATTCGGATTCGTTAATCGCAGCGGCAAAAGATATTTACAAGAATATCATCGCGAAAAATAATCCCGATGGAAAAAATACCGATGAATTAAAAGGATTTTACACAGGAGGAGGCCCGCTTTACGACGATGCTGCCGCAGCAGCGCTCGGACTTTGGTATGCGACGAAAGATTCGTCTTATGCATTTGACTTGTACAAAAATCCTGCGATTAACAATAACGCCGACAATTACAAGTATAATTTGCCGTATTTTAAAGGCGGTTATTTGGGACATACGAGCGGATTTTATCCGGGCGGTTGGATGACCGACTACGAAAACGTCCACGCTTACGTTCTCTTCGCCTTTGCAAAACTCATTCTCCCGACGATAGCCAAAGCCCAAAGTTACGGCATCGCGGCTGAGGAACGCGATACTCTTCTCACCCGATTGAAAGCGACGATGCTTCGGTTAACCGATGACGGCACGCAGGGAGATTCCATCGTCAGCACAAATATGTATGGAAATTTCAAAGTCGTTCCGCCGTATAATCTCGTGTGGACGTCGAGCGATTGGGGATTTAACCGTTACAATATGGGCGCTGCGAATGCGGTCTTTATGCTTTACGATATGACGGGCGACGAACAATATTTAAATGTCGCATTGGACAATTTCTATTACAATATGGGCACAAATCCGTGGGGCATTTCGTTCATCATGGGAGCGGGAACGCGTAACGAAAATCATCCGCACAATCGCGCATCCAATCCCTATGGCTATAAGGCGGGCGCTTTACCGTATGAATATCGTTGCCCGAAAGGCGCTCTGATGGGCGGCGCTGCGCCGACGCAAACTTTGAAAGATGACTGGCTCGATTATACGGCAACGGAAACGTGCATCGACTTTTCTTCGCAATTTATCATTCCGGGGTTAAGCCTTTCGAAAAAAGTCCCCGAAGATGTGGATGGTCCGAAATTTTCAAATATTCAAGGAACTGCGATTTCGGAAACTTCGGCGATTATCAGCTGGACAACGGATGAACGTGCAATCGTTACCGTTTACTACGGGCTTTCTCCCGATGCGGCAAAAGTGGACTCGGTAACGGCAGTTGCAGGCGTTGGCGGAAGCGTGACCATCGACGGTTTAACACCGGGCGCAAAATATTATTTCTATTTGGTCGGTCACGATGTAAAAAAGAATTATACGACGGATGATAATCACGGGCAATGGTATAATTGGGATCAAGTCGCAGAGGCTGCGAATCTTTCGGGTGTAACGATTTGCCAAGTGACGAATAACAGCGCAAAAATTTATTGGTGGACGGGAGATCAAGCGCTGAACGGCATCGTGCAATACGGAAAAAGCGCTACGGAACTTTCGCAAATGCATACCGCGGACTCGGGAAAAGTCGTGCGTTTCCACGAAGGTTATTTGACAAATCTCGAACCGGGAACGAAGTATTATTTCAAAGTTTCTTCGGGAAAAGCGACGAGCGATTCGACTTATAGCTTTACGACTTCGGCAGAAGCGACGATGGTCGATTTCCGAGTCTTCGTGAAGCCGGCGAACAAAAACAGCAAATGTTCGGATTGGAAAACTTGCAATACATTCTTCGTCATCGTCACGAATAACGATTCCATTCCGTATTCGGATGTGGAACTGCGATTCTATTTGAAGAAGAATACATCGGCAACGGGCTGGGGACAACTCGTCAAAGTTTCGTATGACGATATGTCTTCGATGAGCGTGAGCTATGGCACTGCGGTTTCGGATGCGGCAAGTGGCGCTTATTATTTGCCGGTGACTCTTCAAGGAACGATTGGCGTTTCGAGCAGTTTCCAATTTGAAATGCAGTTAACGGGAGCGACTTACGGCGACCTTGAAGGCTCTTGGTCTTTGCGCCCGCACAAAGAGGCTTCGGATCCCGAACGCTTCGAAGGAATTGATCTCACCAAAGGTCCGCTTTATACCGGTTCCGAATCGACATTCCTCGAAACGGTTGACGGCAAAAAAGAAATTGCATTTACCAAAAATCCTTATGTCACCATTTACTATCACGGTTCGCACATTTACGGCTACGCGCCCGATTACGATCCTGCTTCCTCCGATTTGACGATTACGCGGACTCTCACTCTCGACTTTGTGACTCCGTTTGAATCGCCTGCGACATCGCTAGAAGATACCGCTCGCGTGGCGACTTATACCGGTGAAAGTACGGTTTCGCCATCGGGATTCCTCGACGACTTCGAAGGCAACGGCGTCTCGTATTTTGCGAATACGAGTTACAATCATCAATTTGACGATTTCGTTTTCTCGGTTGAAAAAAATCTCGCTTACGGCAACAATATGATCGATTGGGTGACGTGGCATAATCACGGCGCCAATGCGAAAGGCAGTTATGATTGCGCTTGCAAAGTGGTGCGTTCGAATGTCGAATGGGATTCGATTGTGACGCCGCTCGAAAAGCGATTCTTAATGTTCAATGTTGATACGGCAAAGGCTTACATCGGAAAGCGCACACAAGTCACGGTGACTTTATACGATTCCACCGGAGCAGAAATTACCGACGACGATATTACTCTCGCCCTTTCAATTGAAAACGGTTCAGCATTCTTCTACACAAGTCCGACGGCAAATATCGGCACAACGACGATTACACTTGTCAAAGGAAAAGCGACTTTCTACGTTTCGAGCGACACGCCGATGGAAACAATTCTTTACGCATCTTCGATGACGTCGAGCTCAAAGTATAATTACACATCGGCAAAAGCGGTTCTCTTAATCGAAGAACTTCCGCCGTGGCCGATTATTAGTTCGGCAAAAATGTTCGATTCCGATTGCGATAATATTCCGGATCAACTGCAAATGATTCTCACTTCGCCGTATCAAGAAAATCAAAAATTTGAATCTGTCGCCTTTGAATATTTAGGCGATACAATTCGGGTAACGCAAGCGACGATTACGGATTCGTTGATGACGGTTTCGTTTACGCCGAAAAATTCTGCGGTTTACACAAATCCCGAAGGCGTAATTATTCTTTCGAGCAACATCGCTGGAAAAATTGAAGCCAGCCAAGATGTTTATACCGATGCGATTTCGCCGACAGTGCTTTCTCTCTCGGTTTTGGAACGCTTAAAAGATGCGTCCGACGATAAAGTTTACATTCAATTCTCCGAACCGATTTCGGCGCCGGGAACTGCGTGGCCGTTAGCGCTTTTTGATGCGAGCGGAAATGCGGTGAGCACGGTTCCTAGCGTTACCAATTCCAGAATTTACAACGAAGAATTGAATGTTTGGGAATTCACAATTTCTTTTGATGCGGGTGGAAATTCTATTGTCACCGAAGGCATGAAAGGACAACTGCTTTCGAACGCAGCGATTACCGATAAAGCGGGAAATGGCGTTTCACAAATTTGCGCCGCACCCATTCTTCCGTTTACATTGAAAGTGCTCCCGATTCCGCTCAAGTACGCGAGTATTTCGGACGCAGATGGCGATGGTCTCGCAGAACATGTCATCGCAAATTTTGCTTATGAAGTCGATGAAAAACATGCGCCCGATAGCATTTCAGTTGTCTTCGGAACAGTTGTCCCCGAAACATTGTGGACGAAAAATTTCACTTGGACGAGCGACCGCACCGAAGCGAATTTGCAATTATCGTCACCGTTTAAACTCGGCAATACGAGCGGCAATTACTCGGGCATTTCATCGAAGGGCGGCGACCTCATCGGCGCAGGTCTTTTGATGCAGCACAAAGGCAGCGGAGCAAATTATGAAAAAGATTCGACTCTCGCCGAAGATTTAACGGGTCCAGTCATCGTCGCGGGAACGATTAAAGATGCGGGCAATTTTGCATCGCTTAAAGTCGAAGCGAGCGAACCGCTTACTATTGGAGATTCCACTCTAACCCTTGTGCAACGCGAACGTTCGGGACCGATTAATGTACCGGCTTATCGCTGGACATTGGCGCAGTCAAGCTTCACGATGCTTTACGAAAAAGAAGCAGAAACCGCAGTGCAAGAAGGCGACCGCATTCGCTTTGCGCCGTTAGATGCGAGCCTTTTCCTCGACAACAGCGGCAACAAACCGTCATCCGAAAATCCGTGGGCAACCGTTGCGGGTTCTGGGAATCCGACGATTACATTTGATGTGCATCCGCATTCTCCGATTTCCGAAATTTCGCCGACGGCTGACGAAATTTGCAGCGAAGAAAACGCAGACTTCCGCTTGGTCGTTCTCAACCAAGAAAATCGCAAGTGGGAAATTTTCGAAAAAGGTCAACTCGTTTCGAGTGCCGATACAAACGGTTACATTTTTGATGGGATGCTTTACGATGTCGAGATGGGAATTCCGCGCGGCACTTCGATTGGAAGCGATCCCGCCTGGGCGTCCATTCTTCTCGATATCGATATTCCGTTCTACACAAATCTCGGCGCATTCGTGAACCGTTACGAAGACGATTTTGTGTTAACACCGAAGTATCTTTCGACGGATAACAAAGTCATCATGCGTGTGCAGTGGCTTTCTCGTTGCACCCGAGGAATTGTTTCGACAGATGGACGTGCGCTCGGCACGGGCGCTTACATCGCCAAAATTGACATCGATGCGAAATTTATTCCGAACGAAAATTTGGAAAAAGAAGTGCAAGCGCGATTCTCTTCCAAAGACAGTTACACAAAAACGCAAACATTCGGCATTCGTCGGGTGAAATAAATTAGGTAACGCAGTTGAACGCATTTGAATTTGACATTCATTTTTTGCACGGAACCCTTGCACTCTTGATGTGCGTCGTGCTCACGCCGATGCTTCTTACGACGATACTTTCAAATTCATTTGCGAAACAACTGCAGCGAAATCTTGTTTATCTCATTTTACTGAATATTGTTTGGAATCTTTTAGCGTTTATCGAACAACTGCCGACGATTTACATCAGCGATGAAATGCGCCAAACGGTTTACATTCTCGGCGTGATTTGTTGGATTCAATATGGTTACGCAATTTTTTGCGTCATCTCTGAACTCGCTGGAAAAACGATTCGCCCTATTTGGAAAAAAATCAAAAATTTTCTGTTTGCGTGGAATTTAATCGGCGTCGTTTTTTGCCTCGTCACCGGATTTCAAGGCTATTTCTATTCGGGAATTGTTTCGAAATGGTACGGCTACACCGCAGAAAATTCAATGCTAGCGAATGTATCCATTTTCCTCTTCTTAATTATCCCGGTCACACTCTCGGCGATTATCGCTTACCAAGCGATTCAAACCAATGCCGCGCGCATTTACCGTTCTGTTTTTTCCATTTTTGTTTCGTCCGAAATAATGGGCTTTACTTTGGACGCAATTCTTCCGGCGTTTGGACTTTACATTTACGCAGAAAGTGCCGCCATCTTTTTGTTCATTATCACCGTGACACTATTCCGCGCCAACGCAGCGATTTCGCAAACCGAAATGGACTTGCCCGAAATTTTGGAACAGTTAGTGCAGCAGATGAACGATGGCGTAGTCGTTTTAAATTCGAACGAAGAAATCGAATTTATCAATGATGCCGCAGCAAAAATGTTCGGCATCGGACGCAAAGCGATTCTCAAAAAATCGGTCGCACAAATTCTTCCGGAACTCATGCCGATTTCAGAAATGCAAAATATTCCGATTGAAATTAAAAGCACTGGCGTTTCAACTTCGGCTTCGGTTTCTTCTCTTTACGCCAACAATATTTTCATCGGTTACCGCATCGATCTCGCGGATTTGAGCAAAAGTTTAAAACTGCGTCGGCAAAATTCTCTTCTCGAAAAAAGCTTCCAAGATAGCCTCAATTCCATCAACACACGTTACTTTAAATTGCAGGAACATTTCCGCAAACAAAGTCAATTCTTGGAATCGCTTTTGAATTATTTGCCGTTGCGTCTTTGGTCCAAAGAATCCGTCGGCGCGTATTCGCAGCAGAATAAAAAAGACGTCGCTGTCCGCGGCAATAAAATTAGCCAAGTGGAAAATCCGCCGTTTACCGATTTAGAGCGACAAGCGATGACCGCATCCGGAAAAATCATCGTTCACCAAGAAGTGACTTTGGACAAAACCGGAAAAAAACATTGGGAAAAGCAAACGTTCGTTCCGATGTATAGCGAAAATCAACAAGTGAGCGGCGTCCTCGGACTTATTGAAGATACGACGGAATTTCACGCCCTCGAAGAAGAACGCAATCAGCTCAAAGAAAATTTGCGGCAAGCTTCGAATTTTGATGCGATGAGTAACGTCGCCGGCGGTCTTGCGCACGACTTTAACAACATTCTTTCGGGTATTATCG
>SAMEA104315433__coassemble_1021_pt1 | contig 11597 bp, 9 predicted proteins | sample SAMEA104315433__metabat2_low_PE_037 | metagenome-assembled genome bin SAMEA104315433 (sample SAMEA104315433) | gut metagenome | biome: Monkey gut; feature: monkey-associated habitat; material: faeces | place: China | collected 2013 | reverse complement strand
AAGATTATGATTATGTGCAATCCAAGTATCGTTTGAAAATGGAACTTTATTGGGAAAATTTACCGGAAACAGAAATCCTTTGCGTCGGCAGTTCTCGGATGGAATGGGGATTAAATCCCGAACTTTATCCCGAAAGAAAAATGTTTAATATGGCTGTCTCGGGAATTGACATCAATCGCGAAATGTATTTCGTCAAAAATTATGTGATGCGCCATGCGGAAAATTTGAAAGCGATTGTATTCAGCATGGATATTGATAATTATCGTGGGATGCGCGGAATTGCGGAGAAAATTTTTGCAGCTTCGGGTTATGTTTACGATGCAAATCATCAATTTTGGGAAAATGGAATTCCGAAAAATTTTATTGAAGCGGTAAAAGAAGCTCCCGGTGATCGTGAATTTATGAAAAATTATACGCAGCGCGGATACATTCATTCGCCGTCGAAAAGTTGGGGAAATTCTCCGGTTGAAATTCTCAGCGATACGATTTATACAGAAACAGAAGCGGTTTATATGGATCAAAAATACGCTGAATTTTTTGAATTAGTCGATCAATTCGCGGCGTTAAATATTTATGTCATTGCGATTATTTTTCCGCAGAATCCGGAATACAAAAATACCGGAAGCTTTGGACGCTATGGCCCGCAACGGAGCGTTGCGAAAAAGAGAATTGCTTGGCTCGATTCCATTGCAAAAGTCAAACCGAATTTTATTTTGATGGATGAAAATAAAATGGGCGATCACGATTACACCGATGAAATGGCTTTGGATTATGATCATTTGAGTTATCTCGGGGCGAATCAAGTGACCACGCGATTGGATTCGGTTTTAAAAACTCTTCCTTAACTTTTTCTATTTTCCTAACAAAAATAAAGAGGATTTATGAAATTTTTGAAAACTTTTGCGATGTGTGCTGCTGCAGTTTCTTTTGCATTTGCGGATGAAGCGCCGACAGGCGCTCCGGTCGCCCCGACTTCGGAAGAACAATCCGCGTTAAATGCGATTCAAGGAAAAATTAAAGGGAAAATTGTTTGGTCGAGTTCCCGCAGCCATTCCACGCATGACTTATGGATGATGAACGCAGATGGTTCGGAAAAAAAACAGCTGACTAATTCCACGACGGTCGATTGGTTCCCGCGTTTTTCTCCTGATGGCAAGACGATTATTTTTACGCGTTCAAAAGGCGGATGGACTCCGGAAAACGATGCGAATTATCCGGAAAAGAGGGATTTGTGGACGATCAATGCCGATGGCTCGGACGAAAAGAAAGTCGCAGAAAATGCAACGTGGGGAACTTTCCGCCCCGATGGAAAATCGATTGTCTTTTCGCGCGGTGCAAATGTATATCAGAAAAATTTGAGCTCGGGCGAAGAAACTCTTCTCTTGGATGGCGTCAAAGCATTTGACGAAAAAGGCGTCATTTTACAAGATCCGAATTTATCTCCCGATGGAAAATATTTGGCGATTACTCTCCGCGGTTCGATGCGTGAAACGGGAATTTGGGACATCGCCAAAAAGAAATGGAACAAGTCGGGTGACGGTTGCCAAATCGATTTCTTTGCAGATGGCAGCCGCGTTTATCGCGTGAATCCGACAGGAAACGGTGGCACCGCAGCGCCGAGTGAAATTTTGTGGTTCACATTAAAAGACGGTGTGCAGCAAGAAAAAATCGGATTCTTCGGCGTGCCGAAAGCGGCGAAGTTAATGGATCTTCCGGGTCGTCGTTCGCACGAATATTTTCCGCGCGTTTCTGCCGATGGAAAATGGCTCGTTTGGGGCGCAACCGCAAAAGGTCACGATCACGACATTTACGATTACGAATTGTATTTGTGGCAAATCGGAACGCCGGCAAAGACCGCAGCCCGTTTGACTTATCACACGGCAAACGATCGCTGGCCCGATATTTGGCTTGAAAAATAATGTTTGCCGAAATTGCATTGGCCGCTCTTCTCGGGCAATTTTCTGTTCTCGATTCCGTAGAACATCATCCCGAGAATTATACGCAGGGCTTTTTCTTTCACGGGAAAACTTTATACGAGACGACGGGACGCTACGGCGATTCCCGTCTTTTGCGTTATCCCGAAGCGGGGAAGCCGGCGACGGATTCGTTAAAACTTTCATCGAAATATTTTGGCGAAGGTTCTGTTCAATTCGGAAACGATATTTTTTGGCTCACATGGCGCGAAGGAAAAGCTTTCGTCATCGATGCGAAAACATTGACGAAAAAATCGGAATTCGAAATTCCGGGAGAAGGTTGGGGGCTCACTCTCGACGGTGGCGCTTTGATTCTTTCCGATGGCTCAGCAAATCTTTATTGGATTTCGCCGGGAGATAAACGTGTTTTTAAAACCCTCGAAGTGCGCGATGGCGAAAGGAAAATCAAAAATTTAAATGAGCTCGAAATGGTTGACGGAAAACTTTACGCAAACGTCTGGCTTTCGGATTCTATCGCGGTCATCGACATCCATTCGGGCGCGGTTTTAGAATGGTTGGATTTTTCGAAAATCGCCGAAGCGGAACGTCGTCAAAATTCCAAAGCTGAAGTTTTAAACGGCATCGCTTACGACGGAAAATTTCTTTGGATTACGGCAAAGTATTGGAAGAAAACGTTGAAGATTTTGCGGAAATAGAAATGCCGCTAAAATTTTTTCTCTCCATTTGAATTTAACTATACTTGGTCTATGCTTGAAATGCTTTCGTTAGAGTTTATGCAAAACGCTTTAATCGCAGCGGTTCTTGTTGCGATTTCTTGCGGGGTGATGGGCTCTTATGTCGTAGTCAATAAAATTGCAGGAACAGCGGGCGGAGGTGCGCACGCTTCTTTTACAGGAATTGGACTCGCTTGCTTTTTTGGATTTTCTCCGATGCTCGGTGCGCTTGGCGTCGCTCTCGCTTGTGCGTTTATCATGGGATATGTCACATGGACAAAACGCGAACGTGCGGACACTCTCATCAATGTCATTTGGGCGGGCGGTATGGCGACGGGCGTCATTCTCACGGATTTAACGCCGGGATATAGCGGCGATTTGATGAGCTTTTTATTCGGGAGCATTCTCACGGTTCCGCGGGAACTTCTTCTCGGCATGACGATTTTAACCGCAGGAATTTTAGCGGTATCGATTATTTTCTTTCGGCAATTTTTAGCGATTTCGCACGACGCGGAATTTGCTCGTATCCGCGGCGTTCCTGTGCTTCGCCTTTACATGCTTTTGATGGCGATGATTGCGTGCACTGTCGTCATGGCAGTGCAAACCGTCGGACTGATTTTAGTGATTGCGCTTTTGACGATTCCCGCATACGTTGCCGAAAGTCATTCTCGGAATTTAAAACAGATGATGCTTCTCGCTTGCGGGCTTTCGCTTTTACTTTCTCTCGCAGGACTTCTTCTCGCGTATCAGTTGAATTTTACCGTCGGCCCAGTCATCATTTTGCTCGGCGTTTTACTGTATGCGGGGAATCGAATTTTCGCGCGGAGAAGTTCGTAGAAATTTTCTTTTCTTAGGAACGGAAGTTTTCTAAATTACGTTTATGTTTAGAATTCTTTTTTTCCTTTTCATCGCTTCGACAATTTCTTTGGCAGCGAAACATTCCCTTTTTAATAATCCCGATATTACGACAGAATATTCTGCGCTTTTACAAGAAAAAAATGCGCGTAACGATTCGCTTTTGCCTGCGCTTGACGGCGATAAAGCTTTCGCAGAACTTTTGCGGCAGCATCCGGATTTTTGGAGCCTCGAACGCTTGGAAGAAGAAGGCGAAATGCTTACGAAACTCAAAGCGAAAATCGTTTACATCGACGGTGTCCGCGAAGAATCGTATTGCAAACTCGATAAAAATTCATCGCAAGTCGGCGAATGGAATTTGGAAATCGGCGTGGACTTTGTGAGTGCGGCTTCGAATACCGTTGGCATTCACGTGCAGCAGTGCTTAAATATGGTCCGCGATGAACTCGGTTATTTGGTGAAAAAAGGCGACAAAATTATCGCCGTTCCGCCGAAAAAAGTTATCGAAAAAATTAAAGAAGTCGAAATTCCGATGACGGTCGATGTGGATTTGCAGCAGAAACTTCTCGCCGCCCACGAAGAAGTGAACCGCACCGGAAATTGTCCGCGCGGAATTGAAAGTTATCTGATTTTACGCGATGTTTGGAATCAAGTCAAAGATGAAAAAATGGACATTGTGACGATTAACGATAAATTGAATTCGAATATGAACGGCGGACACAGCATTAAAACTTGCGCATTTAGCACCGAATGGAATAAACGTTACCAGGATAATTCTTCGTTTGAATGCGATGTCGATGCCGAAATTTGCACTTACAAAGAATCCGAAGACGGCGAATCGCGTTGGGCTTGGAACTTTGAAGCGAATCGATTTGAATATGTCCGCAAAAAATTTCTCTTTATTCCGCACGGTCCGAAAAGCATTCACGACGGCGGCACGATGATGGATTTACGCTTAATTCGCCTTTCGACGACCCTTTACCTCGAAGGATTTTTAAATGAAAAAGGCGAGCCGGTGACTCTTGGCCTTGTTATTCTCCCGAATGAAAAGGACGAATACGAAGATCACGGCGAAGATGATGAAGATGAATACGAATATGAAGAATAATTAAAAAAAAGAGTAACACTTTTTTCCTCCTCAGGTGTTACAATGGCATGAAACAGCAAAATGAAACCCGCCGCGAGGCTTTTTCGAAACTTTATACGGAATATTCACCGATGGTTTTTCGGCGTTGTGAATTTCTGTTAAAGGATCATGCCGAAGCGGGCGACATAATGCAAAATGTTTTCCTGCGGATTTACGATCGATGGGAACATCTCGATCTTTCGTCTCCGTCTAGCTTACTTTGGAATACAGCGACGCGGCTTTGCCTCAATCGTTTGCGTGACAAAGTGCGCCGAGGAGTGCATGTTTCTAGCGAAGATTTGCTTTTACAAATTGCCTGCGCCCAAGATGAAGCGGACGATTTTGAATCGAAGGGAATTCTCCAACGGATATTCTCAAAAGAGCCAAAATCGACGCGGACGATTGCGGTGCTCCATTTTGTCGATGGCATGACTCTCGAAGAAACAGCAGAAACCGTAGGACTTTCGGTAAGCGGCGTGCGCAAACGTTTGCGCAATTTGCAAAACCATGTCCAAGAATTGGAGGCAAAAAATGAAATCCGGTAAAGTCCTTTCGGATTTAAAACTCGAAAAATATCTGCTCGGGGAACTCCCGGCAGACGAAATGAAACTTTTACAAGAGCGCGAAGCGACCGATGAAATTTTCCGCGCCCGCGTGGAATTTCTGCGCAAACAAAATCAAAAAATCCGCGAAGAATTTTCGGAAGAACGCTTTGACGCGCTTCTTCAAGAACGGAGAAATAAACCGAATCATTCAAATTGGATGATTAAAATTGCAGCGATGATTGTCGTCGCATTCGGAATTCTTTCGGTGATTTTCATCGCAAAATCCGAACGGCAAATTGTGCCGGTTTCGGAAATCGCAGGCGCCGAAGTTGCGATGCTTTCGGATTCGGATGTGCGAATTAAAGGCATGCAAAGCCGAATTGAAGTCTGGAAAAAATCTGCAGATACGGCGGTGCTTTTGCAAAATTTAGACGCAGTGCGCGAAGGCGATGAATTGCAGTTGCGTTATCTTGTGCCGCAGAAATGTTTTGGCATTTTCTTGAGTATGGATGGGCGCGGCGTTCTCACGGTGCATTTAGGAAACGGCAATTCCGCAGTAGAATTAGAACCGGGGAAAATGACGACTCTTCCTTTCGCTTATAAATTAGACGACGCTCCGCATTTTGAAAAATTTTTCCTCCTCACTTCGGCAAAAAGTTTTGCAGTCAATGCGGATGATTTTGATTCCATATTAAAACAGAAGGAGATTCAAACGGTAACATTTACGGTGCGTAAGGAGGCAAAATAATGCGTCAACTGAAAAAATTTTTTGATGAATCGATTCTCACGATGAGTTGGATTTTCATTCTCTTAGTCGCAGCTTCATTTTCCGCTGCGGCCGGAAATTCGGGAACGATAAACCGTTATGTTTTTGCGATTAGTTCAAATTACGGTGGCGAAGGACGTCCGCATTTACGCTATGCGGAATTTGATGCCAAATCTTTTGCCGCTGTCATCGGCGAAATGGGCGGAACTCCGAAACAGAACATTATCTTTGTGAAAGAGCCGAAAGTTTCGGAACTCGAAAAACAATTCGACGCTCTCGATTCTCGCTTAAAAAAGAATGCGGGAAATGGTCGCGAAGAAGTGCTGATTTATTATAGCGGTCACGCTGACGAAAATGGTCTGCGTTTAGGAAATGAACTCGTCGCATGGCAAAAATTTCGTAAACGCGTGGATGCATTAAATGCAGATGTAAAAATCGCCGTCATCGATGCGTGTGGCTCGGGCGCAATTACGCGGGCAAAGGGCGGCGCACAAGTTCCCGCTTTTATGATCGATCAGAGCAGCGATATGAAAGGTTATGCTTTCATCACGAGCAGCACTCAAGATGAAGCGAGCCAAGAAAGCGATAAACTCAAAGGTTCTTTCTTTACACATTCTCTCGTGAGCGGATTACGCGGCGCGGGCGATTTGAGCGGCGACGGCAAAGTGACTTTATCCGAAGCGTATCAATTCGCATTTAACGAAACTCTTCAAAAAACCGAAACGACAATCGGCGGTGCACAACATCCAAGTCGTGACATGAGCTTAACGGGAACGGGCGATGTCGTGATGACCGATTTGCGGAGCACCAAAGCGGGCTTAGGCCTGGCTGAAAATTTAGAAGGCCGCGTTTTTATCCGCGATGAAAAAGGCGAACTCGTCGCAGAACTTTATAAAAAATCGGGACGCGCGATGAGTCTTGGGCTTCCGGCGGGGAATTATTCTGTCCGCTTAGAAAAGCCCGCAGAATATCAAGAAGCCAAAGTCGTTTTGCAAGAAGGAAAAATTCAAAATCTCGCTTCGGCGAATTTCAAAGCAGTCGCTGCCGAAGAAACGGTTTCTCGCGGAGAAATCGGCGGAAAGAATTTCAATTCGCGCATCGATTCTCTCGATCATTGCGGAAAATATCGCGTGACATTTAACGCTGCCGATTTGGAACCGAATCCGCGGAAAGGTTTAATGCTCGGCATTTTCTTCAACAAATCCGATGACATTCTTTTGGGAACGCAAGTGAGTTTAATCGGAAGCGTTGCGAAAAAAGAAATGCACGGCGCACAAGTTTCCGGTTTATTCAACATGGAATTTGAAAAAATCGAAGGCATTCAAATTTCGGGAATTTTTAACTATACCGATACACTCAAAGGCGCGCAACTCAGCTCGGGAGCGAATATTGCGAAAGTTTCTGATTTGCAAATCGGCTTAGGAAATATTTCGAAAAAATCCAAAGTGCAAGTCGGTGTTCTAAACGTTTCTGAAAATGTGAATGTGCAAGCGGGCTTAATGAACGTCGCCAAAGAAACAAATGCGCCGCAAGTTTCCGTCATCAATTTCGGATGGAAAACGCATGGGCGTCAATTCGGTCTTATCAACTTCGTAGGATACGCGGACAAAACGCCGATCGGTCTTTTGAACTTTGTCGGAAACGGCGTTTGGAATGTGACCGGAAGCATTAACGAAATGAGCGCCACCGCATTTGCATTTCATTTTGGAACAGCGTATTTCTTTACTTCGATTGAAATGTCGCGGGAACTCGAAAAAGGATTTGACCGCTACGAAGATATTTACGAATCGGGACTCGGCATCGGCACGCAATTCGGCAAATACGGAACGCATTTTGAACTCGAATATATGTTCCTCTTTGCGCAAGATTCCTTTGACGATGACAACAGCAATTATCATCATCGGCTGCGTTTCGGTGGCGTAGCAAGACTCCTTCCGTTCGTCGGCATCTCGGCAGGCTTTTCGCTCAACCTTGCGTCCGAAGGCGATTTGCAATCGGTGATGCTCGAACCGAAAGGCAAGTGGCACGATGATTGGAGCGTGAAAGGGCACAAGGCGAAATTCTGGCCCGGACTTTACGCTGGCATTACCCTCGGAAGATTTTAATCGCTTGGGGTAATTGTATGCAAAAAATTTTCTTTGATTTCCGAAGAGTATTTTTTCTCGTGTGCTTCGTCTGCGGCTTTCTAAGCATTGCATCGGCGAACACCGTCAAAAAAGATGCTCCAGATTCCACCAAAGAAAATGCAGCGGATTCGTCGAAAGCGAATGCTCTTCAAATCAATTGGGAAAATAGTTTTTCCTTCGCCGCGATTTTTCTTTCGCATCGGAGTTTACGCAATTCCGATAATATGCGCAGTTGGCCATTCTTTCTGATTGCAACTCCTCTCGGTTGGACATCAACTCTCAAAATGCAGAAAAATTTCGGCAAATTACTCGGCGTCAAATCCGCATTCACCGGCGACTTGAATCTCATGGGCGCAGGAGTGCGGGCTACGGCATCGATTGAACTTTTGCATTTGTTCGAAATCGGAACTCTCGGCAGCGTCAATTCTGCAATCAATTACAGCAGCGATATGACGCAAATGGGTGTTTACAATTCCGAAAAAAAGAAATTCGAAAATGATTATTTCATGACGGAATTTTTGTTCAACGTCAAATATTTTGCCGCGATGACTTTCCCTTTGATGGCAATTCTTCCGAAAAGCGATTGGACAAAAATTTTGCTCAAGCCAAATGCGAGTTTTACTTTTTTGCATTACACGGGAGCCGCCGACAAAGAAATGTGGAAAGCGGGAAATGAACTTGCTGCAAACGGTTATCGTTATCAATACGGCGCAACTCTTCTCTACATGCTTCCATTTCGGTATCTCCCGATGGCGATGCTTTCGTATAATGTCATTGGAATCGTGCACAAGTCAGATTACGATGCGGTCTACGACGATTACGATCCGAGTTTCAAAAATATCAGCATTACGCCGATGCTTTCTATTCAATTCAGCAAAAAATGGAGCGGTATGTTGATGACAAAAATTGAACGCGTCCGCAAATTCGCCCGTTACCATTTCGACGAAGACGAAGAACTTCTCCAAAAACGCATCGGCTACGAATGGGCTGTGCCAACGGTCATTTTTATTGTGCAAAGAAAATTTTAAAAAGCGGCTTTGCCGCGTGGTAATGCAAGAGCTTAGAACTTAGAATTTAGAGCTTAGAATTTTCTCCGCTCTAAGTTCTCAAAACCTCGGGGCGCCATTTCAATTGTAGCGGTCATCAAAATCTTTATTTTATCCACCGAATTGTAGCGGCGATCAAAAATGAAAAATGAGTTATCCGCAAAAGGGAAAGCCCGCGCGCTAGTGTGTTATATCGCACACTTATCGGAAAAATCTGCATTTTAACTGGACAATTTTACGGATTTTGGCTACATTTCGCTTGCAAATTTTGATTTTCAAGGGAAGATGATATGAGAACAAAAGCTCTAATCGCAGCAATTCTCGGGCTTTCGGTCGGAATTGCTTTTGCAGAAACGGGGCTAGAAGGGGGCCGTGACGGTCTTCATCAGCAAAGTGCAAAAACATTAGGACAGTGGGGAATCTCTGTCGGTATCGGCGCCGAAGGCGTTGCCGATGCGCAGCCTTCTGCCTATGATTACTATTACTATTCGAATGGTCAAGCGACGATGGTCAACAGCTTGATGCCTTCGATTTCTGGAAATTTCCACGCAGCCGTCGGTCTTTTGGACTTCTTAGACCTCGGTGTTGTGGTTCCGATTCATTACGATGACATTAACCCCGATGACGAAGACGCCGAATTGAATGGCTGCGGACTCGGTGATATTCAACTTTGGACAAAATTCCGCTTGCCGATGTTCGATACGACGGATTTAGTGAACGTCGCTGTTCTCGGACAAATTTACTTCCCGACCGGTGACAAAAAAGCCGGTATGCGTCCTCGCCATGTTTGGTATGTGAACGCTTGGGGCGAAGATCACGCCTTTACCGCCGACGATTGGGCGTTAGAAGCGAGCCTCCTTTTGACTTTGGACTTTAATCGTCTAGGAATTCCTCTCCGTTGGAACAGCAACATCGGATTTGTCGGCGTCTTTAACGAAGGCGCAAACACGATGCTTTACGGCACCGGCTTAAACTTCACCGGCATTGAAGCGATGGATATCTTCCTCGAATATTCAGGTGAAATGCGAGTTGAAAAAACGAATTCGAGCCATTGGCGCGATCCGCTTTCCGATCCGATGCGCATTACTCCGGGTGTGCGTTTCCACTTGGCAAAGGGAGTTGATTTGGCAGTGGGCGCTGACATCGGTATCACCGCCTTCATCGACGAAGATAAACTCACCGAAAAATACGTAAGCGTGGACAAGCATCAAGGCGGAAAAGTGGTCCGTTATAAGACAGGTGCCGCAGACTACGGTGCATCTGCCCTCTTAACTTGGCGCGGAAATCCGTTTGCGAAGGATAATGACGAAGATAACGATGGCGTCGAAGATAAGAAAGATCAATGCGCTCATACGCCGAGCGGTGTGAATGTCGACGCAAACGGTTGCCCGATGGACGAAGATAAAGATGGCATTCCGGATTACTTAGACAAGTGCGCAGGAACTCCGGCTGGAACTGCTGTCGATAGCATCGGTTGCCCGGTGAAGAATCCGGTGGATTCTGCTCGTGCCGATAGCCTTGCGAAAGCGCTTGCCGCTGCGGATTCGGCAAAGAACGCTCCGATTGATACCGCTGCCATTTGCGCTGCCCGCGTCGATACAACCGATACCGATAAAGATGGCGTTTATGATGCAAACGATAAATGCCCGAATACGCCGAAGGGTGCCGTTGTCGATAGCACCGGCTGCCCGCTCGATAGCGATAAGGATAATGTTTATGACGGCTTAGACAAATGCCCGAATACATTAAGCGGTGTCATGGTCGATAGCACCGGTTGCCCGCTCGATTCGGATAAAGATGGCGTTGCCGACTTCCACGATAAATGCCCGAATACGCCGAAGGGTGCCGTCGTCGATAGCACCGGCTGCATTCTCGATAGCGATAAAGACGGAGTCATCGATGCGATTGATCAATGCCCGAATACTCTTCACGGTGTTGAAGTCGATAAAGTCGGATGCCCTGTCCGCAAAAAAGAAGACTTGAGTCAGCTCCGCAAAGGCATTGCCTTCCAGCTGAACTCGGCAAAGCTCACGAAGAAGAGCTTCGGCACTTTGGACGATGTCGCAAACTTGATGAAAAAGTATGAACAAGCGAAGATCGAAGTGCAAGGTCACACCGACGAAAGCGGTTCTGCAGAACACAACCAAAAGCTTTCCGAAGACCGTGCGAAGAGCGTCGCCAATTACATTATCAAGAAAGGCGTCTCTGAAGACCGCATCCGCGCTGTGGGCTATGGCAATACCCGCCCGATCGCTGACAACAAGACGAAGAAGGGTCGCAAAGCGAACCGCCGCGTCGAACTCGTTCCGTTTGAATAATCAAATCGCAGCTGAATGAGCGTAAAAACTGCCGCCTAATCGATAAGGCGGCAGTTTTTGTTTCTCTGGATTCTTTCGCCCATTTTCGTAAAAATGCCGCTTTTTTTCTGCCATTCAAAATTTTGAACATTTCAGGGCGTTTTTTTGTTATTTTAGAGTCGTAATCAT
>SAMEA104315433__coassemble_1012_pt1 | contig 11679 bp, 11 predicted proteins | sample SAMEA104315433__metabat2_low_PE_037 | metagenome-assembled genome bin SAMEA104315433 (sample SAMEA104315433) | gut metagenome | biome: Monkey gut; feature: monkey-associated habitat; material: faeces | place: China | collected 2013 | reverse complement strand
TCGGGGCGTTCCACAAATTTGAGGCGCTTCCATTCCTCCATCAATTTGTCGAAGCCTTCTTGAGAAATAAAATCAGACATAAAACAAATTTAAATTAGGAATGAGGAGTTAGAAATAAGAAAGGGCGGTAATGTGCGGCTACAGCGCAGCCGTGCGTACTTACACTTAATTCCTAATTAAATTTATATTTGGCATGATTCTTGCATAAAAACATTTGATGAATACGAGAATTTTACAGATTGCATTTTTTATCGCTGTGTTTGGTTTGAGTGCAGCGAATGCTCGGTCTTTGCCCGAGGCCGATGTGGGAAGCCCTGCGGAAAACGCAGAAATAAAGGGACAAAACGCACACGACGAAAATTCTTGGGAAGAAAAACGCGCAGAACGACGTGCGGCGCGTGCCGAGTTGCTCGCTCGAATCCGCGAAAGTTCTGCGCAAGAAAAGGCTTCGGTGCGAGAAGAATTGCAAAAAAATCGGAACGAAAATTCTCAAATGAGAATAGATTTCCCGAAAAATGAAATGCGCCCGCAACGCGAAAATCGGCATCCGATGGAAAAAATGGAAAATGAGCGCAGCCCGATGCAAGATCCGATTTGGGAAGAAAGGCGCGAACCGATGCGACGCGATCCGATGCCGCCTCCGCCGCCAGAATTTGGCGATCCCGATTTTTAATTCATGCGCTTTGGGGTTTTTGCTTTTTTCTTTTGTTGTTTTCTGTTTTGTGAAAACGGAGCGTTTGCGAGTGCCGTTCAAGATTCGCTTTTTGAAAAAGCCTTGGACGCAGAAAGCGCAGGCGATGTGGTAAAAACCATTGAACTTTTAGAAAAAGCCAATTCGTTTTCGGGAAATTACAACGACGAAATTCAGCAAATTCTTTCGGAATATTATACGGCGCTTGGCATCGTCAAAGAAGATGAAAATGAAAAAGAAAGAAATTGGCATTTGCTTTCGCGCGTTGAATTTGTCGGTTTAAAATACGATGAATACGGCGATTCTTTAGGCGCTAACGAATATTCGGGCGAAGCGTATTTTCAAGTCGGCGCAGAATATGAATTGCATCGCGGAAAATATCTGCATCTTTTTTCGCTCGGCTTTGCATCGGATTTTTTTCTCCGCGAAAATGAAACCGTTTTTGATACGAGTCGTTGGGCGTTTACGCCTTCGTTCGAATACACACTCGAAGGTGAAAAATTTGTGCTGAGCGTGACCGCTGACGTAACGATTTCCGAAGAAGAAAACGCAGTCGTTTCGGGAAGTCTTTTCTTGGAACGCGATTTTTATTCGACGAAAAATTTTCGGGCGGGAACTTCGGATTTTGGATTTGTAAATGGCAACGGACGGATGCGTTTGAAAGTCGGAGGCTTTGCAGAATATCAGCCGCCACGCGGATTTCGTTCACGCGTTTCTTTGAGCGGGCGATTTGACCGCGACACTTCGGTTTGCGCTTATTTTTGGTATGCAGCACCGCCGAATGAAAATTTAGGAGAATGGAATCCGTTTGAAAATCCGAATGAAAATGGATTCGAAAATTTGAATGGAAATGCCTTTGAAAATGACAGTGAAATTTCGCAAGATTCTCTCCGCGAACGTTATTATTTCGGGCGCAATTTAAAACTTGGACCCGAATTGAATTGGCGATTTGGTTACCGCTTTGACGAACATTTTTCTCTCGATTTTTTCAGCCAAATTTTTTGGGCGATGAATCCGCTTCCCGATAGATGGAAATCGTTTCGAGCAAATTCCGAAAACGGAGAAATTATCGAATCGTCGTGGCATCGAAAACAGCTTCTCGGTTCCGCGCGGTTGCAGGGAAATTTTCGCGGGAAATTTTTTGGAACTTATCTTTCCGTTGGCATGTCCTTTCGCCGATTTTTGGGACTTCCGTCCGATCATCCCGAATTTTATTCTTATGCGTATCGCCTCGGCGAAATAAGGCTTGGCGCCACTTTCCGCTATTAGAAAAAAGTTTGGCATGGAATTTGCAAATCATTTCGGCATGAGAATGGTTGTTGTTTTGGTGTTTTGTTTTTTCTCGGCGTTGTGGGCGGAAAATTCAACGATTTCGTTAGACGAAAAATTAGCGAAACGGCAATTTTTTATCGGGCAAATCGCTGCGCGTATTCGTACTCTTCCGCGGGAATCGAAAATGCAAATGCTTCAAATGCGGGAAAGGAAAATGCCTAGGGAAAATCGCGAATGCAAAGAACGGATGCGCGAAATGAAAAGAAGGGAAGATTTTCGCCCAAAATTTCCGGAGAAAAAGCTCTGAGAACGGGGAATTTTCGCCTTTTGCCATGTGCAATTTTCTATTTTTGGGGCGTATGTTTACTGGACTTATTCAAGCGACAGGCGAAATTCTTTCGCTAGAAAATCGCGGAGATGCGCTCACGATGCGCCTGCGCGCACTCGGATTTTTTAAGAATTGTCATTTAGGCGATAGCGTTGCGAACGACGGCGTATGCCTTTCGATTGAAAGTTGCACCGCAGACGAAGCGACGTTTTGTTTAATGCATCAAACGGTTGAAAATACCGCCTTCAAACAAGCGCAGCCAGGAAAACTCGTCAATTTAGAATTGCCTGTGCGAGCGGATTCGTTTATGGGCGGACATTTTGTGATGGGACATGTGGATACGACAATCCGCGTCCTTTCGGTGATGAATCGGGATACCGGCGTCGAAGTCGATTTGGAATTGCCCGACGAATTAAAGCATTATGTGATTCGCCGCGGTTCCATTGCCTTAAACGGAATCAGTTTAACCGTTGCCGAGAAATTTGAAAATTCTTTGCGCGTGTGCATTATCCCCGAAACTCTTGCGCGGACGAATTTGCGCAACTGGGTTCCCGGAACGATTGTAAATGTCGAAGTGGATATGCTCGGTAAATACATTGAAAATTATTTAAAGGAACGCGACCTTGCTAAATAAAATTGAAGAAGCGATTGAAGATTTTAAAAACGGAAAATTCCTGATTGTCGTCGATGACGAAGATCGTGAAAACGAAGGCGATTTCATTATCGCAGCCGAAAAAATTACTCCGGAAAAAGTGAATTTTATGCTGCATAACGGACGCGGCGTTCTTTGTTGTCCGCTTCCGAAGAGCCGTTGCCGAGAACTCGGCCTTTCGCGTCAAACCGAAGAAACTACATCAATGCTCGGCACGCCGTTTACGATTATGGTCGATAAAATCGAAGGCTGCACGACAGGCGTTTCGGCTCATGACCGAGCTGCGACAATTCTCGCTCTTTCGGATCCGAATTCAAAATCGAGCGATTTCGGTCGTCCCGGACATATTTCTCCGCTTTATGCACAAGAAGAAGGCGTTCTCCGTCGCGCAGGACACACCGAAGCCGCAGTTGATTTGGCAAAGCTTGCAAAACTGCGTCCGGCGGCAGCTCTCATCGAAATCATGAATGAAGACGGCACGATGGCGCGGATGCCAGATCTGCAAAAAGTCGCCGAAAAATTCGGATTAAAAATCATCTCGATTAAAGATTTAATCGAATATCGTCTGCGGACAGAATCCTTTGTCGAACGCATTGCAGCACCGAATGTGCCGACGAAATTCGGCAAATTCCGCGCTTACGGATTCCGCAGCAAAACCGATGGTTCGGAACATGTCGCTTGGGTTGCAGGCGATCCCGATTTTTCGAAGCCCGTTTATGTGCGCGTGCACAGCGAATGCTTGACCGGTGACGTCTTCGGCTCGAGACGCTGCGATTGCGGTGCTCAACTCGAAAGCGCGATGCGTTTTATCGGAGAACACGGCGGCATTTTCTTGTATATGCGAAATCAAGAAGGCCGTGGCATCGGACTTTGTAACAAACTCCGCGCGTACGAATTGCAAGAACAAGGCTTGGATACGGTCGAAGCAAACCAGCACCTTGGGTTTAAACCGGATCTCCGCGAATACGGCGTGGGCGCTCAGATTTTGAAAAATTTGGGTGTGCAGAAAATGCGACTTCTCACGAATAATCCGGCGAAGGTCACGGGCATCGAAGGCTACGGGATTGAAATTGTGGAACGCGTTCCTATCGAAATTCCGCCGACTCCCGAAGACCGTTTTTACTTGCAAACAAAAAAACAAAAAATGGGTCACATTTTGAATCACTTGGACGCTTAAGCATTGGAAAGGAAAATTGAAATGAATGCAAATGTCAATTTTTACAAGACGAATTTGAATGGCAAAGGCTTAAAAGTGGCAATCGCCGTCGCCGAATTCAATACGACGGTTACCGAAAGCCTTTTGTCGGGCGCGGTTTCTAAGTTAGAAGCGCTTGGCGTCCTCGCACAAGATATTTCTGTCGCCCGCGTTCCTGGGGCATTTGAACTTCCGGGAGTTGCAAAGCGTTTTGTCGATTCGCAGAAATTTGATGCGGTTATCGTCCTCGGGGCGGTAATCCGCGGCGAAACTCCGCATTTTGATTGCGTGGTGAATGCGGTGACAAGTGGAACCGCAGCGCTTGCTGCAAATGGAAAAATTCCCGTCATCTTTGGCGTTCTCACGACGGATAACGTCGATCAAGCGATGGCGCGTTCGGGCTTAAAAGGCGGCAATAAAGGCGCAGATTGCGCAGAAACCGCCGTGGAAATGGTGAATCTTTACAAGGAACTCGCATGATATCGAAAGAATTAAGACTCGCACGCGTTTTTGCGATGCAGTTATTGTATTGCGTCGAAATTTCGGGGCATCAAATGGGTGATTGCGTGGAAATTGTGTTAAACAGTTTTCGTGAAGCCAACAAAAAGGATTTAAAACCGGAATTAAAAAATTACGGAATGTCTCTCGTCGATTTGGTGCAAGAACATCGCGCAGAACTCGATCAGACGATTCAAGAATTTTCCATCGGCTGGGATTTGAATCGTATTGCAATTCTCGATCGCATTGTGCTCGAAATCGCTCTTGCCGAGTTGCAGTATAAGCCCGACGTTCCTGTTAAAGTGGTGCTCACGGAAGCGGTTCAAATCGCAAAAAAATACAGCACCGATGATTCTTTCCGTTTTGTGAACGGCATCTTGAATCAATTTGCTCGGAAAAAAGGAATGATTCTTAGCGATAAAGGGGAAAATTCAAAGTGAAAAAAATCTCTGAAAAAATGTTAAAGTATTTGACAGCGGGACTTGCTGCATTCGTCGCTTTAATCGTTTATGCGATGACGATGGCGCCGACGGTGAGTTTCTGGGATTGCGGCGAATTTATCGCTTGCGCAAATATTCTCGGTATTCCGCATCCGCCTGGAACTCCGTTCTTCGTTCTTCTTTCTCGGGCGGTGATTCTTGCACTTCCTTTTGTCGAAGAAATCGCAAAACGAGTGAATTACATTTCGGTTGTATGCTCTGCGCTGACCGTTTTTGTGACCTCGCTTTTTGCGTGGGATTTTTTGGCAAAAATTCTCGAAACGGATAAATTCAAAGAAAAAGTTTCGGCGGGCTTCCGCAAATTGGTCTTGCTTTCGGCGGGATTAACTGCGGGCTTCCTTTTAACTTTTAGCGATACATTCTGGTTTAGCGCTGTTGAAGCAGAAGTTTACGGCTTTGCGATGTTCATCGTGATGCTCATTTCTTACTTGGCGCTCAAATGGCTCGACCACAAAGAAGATGGTTGGGGAAATCGCATTTTAATTTTCATTTGCTACATCGCTTTCCTCGGCGTGCACCTTTATACTCTCTTGACCGTGCCCGCTGTTTTTGTGCTTTTGCTCCTTGCAGAACCGAAGAAAATTGTCGCACGTCTTCCGATTTGGATTACGGGAACTCTTCTTTGCTCAGTCATTTATGCGGTTTCAAATTTCATCGCTATTGCAATTGTTTCGGCGATTGTCCTCGGCATTTTGGCTCTCGCAAAAGTGGGAAGCGTCGAAGTGAAAAAGAGCATTCGCTTGTCGCTCGCCTTTGCGCTCGTCGCTCTTCTCGGTTATAGTTCGCATCTCTATTTGCCGATTCGTTCCGAAATGAATCCGGCGATTGATGAAAATGACCCGGAAATTAACTTCCGCGATGAACAAGGAAATTTGCAACTCGGCAACCTCTTCGATTCGGAAAATTGGAAAGCGTTTAACGACTTCATCGAACGGAAACAGTACGGTTCGGAAAGTATGCTTTCTCGTGCGATGCATCGTCGTGCGCAAGCGTCGCATCAATTTCTCTCGTTCCCGAATATGGGTTACGGCGGCTATCAAATTGCGCAGTATTTGCCGTTTAAGGTCGGCGGCGTTTCTTTCGGAAATGGCACATACGTCTTTGATCCTTCGGAAAATGTTCCGTTGGAACGCTTTGGATTCTATTTCCCGACGCAGATGCAGTTGATGGGCGATAATATTCTGGCGCAGTTGCTTTGGTTCTTGTTCTTCAACGGGGCAATTCTCGCCGTCTGCGTTTTCGCTTACCGCCGCAATAAAAAGCTCGGCATTTATGTCGGATTTTTGTATGCGCTTTGCTCGTTTGGACTTCTCTTCTATGTGAACTTTGCCGATGGAACCCGGATGGATTCTGCTCGCGATTACACATATTGGAAACAAGCGATGGCAAATAATGTGCACGATTTGAGCCAAGCGGGAATTAACATTCCCTCGGTTCCGGATCCGAATGATTTGATCGATGCGCGGCAAGATATTGAACACGCGAAGATGGTTTTGAATACTCTTCGCTACCGTCAAGCTTCGGCTTCGGAAATTTCTGCGGCAGAAAATAAATTACGCGCTTTAGAAAATGCTCCGGTTTGGCAGACTTGGAAAATGATTGAAGCGGGTTACGCAAAAGTGGGACGCCGTGCTCCGTTCCCCGAAACCGTGCACATCGAAGTTCGCGAACGTGATTACTTCTATACGCCTGCTTACATTTTCATGAGTTTAATCTTTGGCGTAGGCATCGGCATTCTCGTCTATTTGCTCGCTGCAAACGCTTCGATTTTTGCAGCCCCGGTGGCGATTGCCTTTATCGTGATTTGCTCTGTCATTCCGTGCATCTCGAATTATACAGAACATGACCGTTCGGGAGTTTGGGTGCCGTGGGATTATGCATATAATCTTCTCAACAGCTGCCGTCCGAATGCAATTCTCTTTACGAATGGCGATAACGATACATTCCCGCTTTGGTTTGCGCAGCAAGTGGCAGGTATCCGCAAAGATGTTCGCGTCGTGAATTTGTCGCTCGGCAATACCGATTGGTACATCAAGCAAATGCTCACACAAGAACCGATTCTCAAGTTGAGCTACGATAAAGAAGGCATCGAAAAGACGATGGCAATCGGCGATATGAACGACCGCAATCCGGATCATTACACGCAGACTTGGATTGCTCGCGCTGACCGTGCGATTCCCGCTCTTGAAGCTCGCATTGCCAACATGACCGATTCGACGGGTGCGCTCAAAAACGCAGCGGATTCTCTTAAACTGAAGCAGTATAAAGTTATGCTCCAAGTTTATACCGCATTCAAAGAATGGCAAGCAAAATCGCATGCGGGTTTAATGCTTACGCAGTATAAACTCGTCTTGGATTTGGCGATGAATAACATCGATCGTCCGCTTCATTTCTCGACGACCGTGGGACAGTCCAACTTTATGGGACTTGAAAAGTACATGGTGCAAGAAGGCATGATCTTTAATTTAATGCAGGGCGATATGACCGATCGTCGTGCACAAAATAAAGATTTTGATTTGGAACGCACCGCTTACTTAATTGACAGCGTTTATAAATTCCGCGGGCTCGGTGATGGCACCGCTCACATCGATGGCGAAACGATGCGCTTGCTTTCGAGCTACACGTCGCTTTATTTGCAAATCGCATTCCAAGTCCGCGAAGACATCGGAGCGATTCTCCAAAGCGGTCCTCTCACCGCCGAAAAGAAAAAGCAAATCGACGAAAAAGTGGAATATGCGCTTCATTTCCTCGATCGCGGAATCGCTCAATTTGCGGATGAATGGCGCTGCTACTGGGCTGCTTCTTATGTGCTCGAAATCGTCCGTGACAAGAAACGCGCAACGGAATACCTGAACAAGGGTCTAGAAAACGTTTCGGTTTACGACGAACAAGGACGCGCTCGTTTGGAAATGAATCTTCAATCGATTGCGGCGATGCCCGACGCTCCGCTGCAAGTAGTGCCCGATGCAGAAATTGCATCCGATTCGACGGCGTCTTTATAGTTTTTAGTTAGGACAAATTATGGATTTGAGTCTGGTTATTCCCGTCAAAGATGAAGCAGAAAATTTGCCGCCTTTGATGGAAGAAATCATCCAAGCGATTACGCCGACAGGAAAATCGTTTGAAGTGATTGTCATCGATGACGGAAGCCGCGACGATTCGTGGAAGGTTTTGCGCGGACTCGCTGAAAAGTACGATTTTTTACGCCTTTTCCGTTTTCAATTTAACTGCGGAAAAGCGGATGCGTTATCGCTCGGTTTCTCAAAAAGCCGTGGCGATTTAATCGCAACTCTCGACGGCGATTTGCAAGATGACCCCCGCGAAATTCCGAAGATGATGAAAATCCTCGACGACGGTTACGATCTCGTCTCGGGCTGGAAAGTACGCCGTCACGATCCGTGGCACAAAACGTGGCCGTCGAAACTTTTCAATTTGACGGTTTCGTTGATTTGCGGAAAGCGTTTGCACGATTTTAACTGCGGCATTAAATTGTATCGCAGTTCTGTCGTTCGCTTCATCAATCTCTACGGCGATTTTCATCGCTTTATTCCGGTGATGGCGAAGTGGCAGGGCGCGCGGATTACCGAAATGCCGGTTGCGCATCGCGCCCGCATTCACGGTTCTTCTAAATACGGCGTTTCGCGTCTCGTCTCGGGATTTCTCGATCTCTTAACGCTTTTATTCTTAAATCGTTTTGCGACAAAACCGCTGCATTTCTTCGGACTTTTCGGACTCATTTTCCTCTTGTTCGGCGGTGGCGTTTTCGGTTACTTCGGACTCGAATGGATTCAAACGGGAGCGTTGCATTTGCGTCCGCTCATCGTTGTCGGAGGCTTCTCGCTTTTGATGGGCGTGCAACTTTTCTCGCTCGGATTTTTAGCGGAACTTTTTAATCGCAATAAAAAGCAACGTTATCCGATTGCAGAAACGGTCCGCGGCAATATCGATGAGGAGGGATCGGTATGAGTTATCCCAAAAGTTTGGTGATTATTCCCACGTATAATGAAAAAGACAATATCTCGCTCATTATTCCAGCGGTGCTTTCACAAGATCCGTGCTTAGAAGTTCTCGTCGTTGATGACGGATCCCCCGATGGAACGGGCGACATCGTCGAATCGATGATGAAAGAAAATGCCAAAGTGCATTTGCTGCGTCGCCCCGGAAAAATGGGACTCGGTTCGGCTTACGTCACCGGATTTAAGTGGGCGCTAGAAAAAGACTTTGAACGCGTCTTCGAAATGGACGCCGACTTTAGTCACAATCCCGAAGATTTGCCGCGCTTTTTAGCCGCAGCCGAAGATGCCGATCTCGTTCTCGGCAGCCGTTACAACGAAAAGAAACTCGGCGTTGTCAACTGGGATTGGAAACGTCTTTTGCTCAGTTACTTTGCGAACCTTTATACGCGAATCGTCACAGGGCTTCCCGTCAAAGATGCGACCGGCGGCTTCAAATGTTTCCGGCGTTCTGCGCTCGAAGCGCTTGATCTTTCGGGGATGAAAAGCGACGGTTATTGCTTTCAAATCGAAACGACTTTTAAAATTTGGAAAAAAGGTTTGCGGGTCAAAGAAATTCCGATTGTCTTTACGGATAGAATCCGCGGCGTGTCCAAGATGAGCGGGGGAATTATTTCCGAAGCGTTTTTCTTGGTTTTAAAACTGCGCTTTAAGCGTTCGTAAAGGAGCCGAATGACTGCGCCGTATTCTTGTTCTGTCATTATCGTCGCTTACAATTCCCGCGACTATATTCCGGCTTGTTTGGCTTCGGTTTCCGATGCACTCAAAAACATCGATTCCGAAATTATCGTTGTCGATAATGGTTCGCCGATTCCAATTCTTCCAGAACAGAAAAATGCATTTCCGCATGTGAAATGGATTGACAGCGCAGAAAATTTAGGCTTCGGCAAAGGCTGCAATCTCGCGGCAAAAAGCGCAACCAAAGAAGTTCTCTTCTTTGTAAATCCCGACACTGTCGTTTCGCGCGGAACTTTTGAACGCACTCTTTCTTACATGGCGTCTAAGCCCGATGCCGGGGCAGTCGGCTGTAAAATTTTAAATGGCGATGGAACATTGCAGTGGGCGTGCCGCCGTTCTTTCCCGTCGCCGTTTGCTGCGATTTGCAAAACGATTGGACTTTCTGCTTTATTTCCAAAAAGCAAAATTTTTGCGTCGTATAATATGACGTATTTGGATCCGGATGAAGAAACTGCGGTCGATGCGGTGAGCGGATCTTTTCTCGGCGTCAAGCGCGAAACCTTTGACAAGTTACACGGATTTGACGAAGACTTTTTCATGTACGGTGAAGACTTGGATATTTGCCTGCGGATAAAAAAGTTGGGCTTTAACAATTATTATTATCCGGGCACGAGCATTCTCCATTTCAAAGGTCAAAGCAGTAAAACGCGGCGATTCCGCACTTTCGTCGAATTTTACATGGCGATGCTCATCTTTGCAAAGAAGCATCACAATTACCATTTGCCGACATTTATCATCGCGATTGGAATTTTCTTTGCAGCGATCGTCGGCGTTTTTTCGAGACTCGTTCCGCAGTGGTGGAAAATGCTCGTCGATATTCTCGTCGCCGTTTTGTGCGGAGCGGTCTATTCTTGCTTTGCATCGATTTCTCTTCATCAAGTTGCAGCGCTTGCGCTCTTTACTTGGATGCCGATGGCGATAGCGGGCGATTACGTTTCCCCAAGACTCGAAGGCTTTCGATTATTCAAATTCTTATTGCCCGCAGCAGCGGTATCGCTCGTCGCAGAAATTTTTGCTTTGCGCGCCGATTGGACTTTAATTTATCCCGCGATTGCGATTGCTTTTGGCTGTGTATTTTGGCGAAGGCTTCTTTTTTGGCTCGGTTATTTTTACCAAATTTTTTCGGGCAAAGCAAAGCGTTCCATTTTACTCGGCGGGACGACGGATTCGATTGCGTGCTGGTTTGACCGCTATCATTTAAAACCGGGATTAAATATTTTAGGCTGCGTCACGAATCATCCCGAGTGTGTGACCGAAGAAAATCGCGAACATCTTCTCGGCGGAATGGAACAGTTGGCGGCGATTTGCAAAAGGACTGGTTCTCGGGAATTGCTCGTGCTTTCGGATGCGAATGGATTCCGCGAACAATTCGATGCGGCGCAGATAAAATCTCTCGGACTTTGTCCGAAACTGCTCATCGGAGCAGATAATAATACAAATTACGCTGTAGTGGACTTGAATTATTTTTATTGACTCCACCGCGTAAGAAAAAAGGCTATTTTTATTCGGTAAAAAAAGGTGAATTATGGATTCTGAAATGCTTTCGATTTTATGCACTCCCGATACCCGCAAGCCTCTTCGCGAAGCTTCGGAATCGGAGATTTCTCGTGTGAACGCAGAAATTTCTCAAGGAAAGCTGAAAACAGTTGGCGGAACCCTCCTTTCTGAACCGCTTGAAGATGCGCTTGTTTCCGAAGATGGAACAAAACTTTATCCGGTGAAAAACGGAATTCCTGTTCTTTTGACCGACGAAGCAATCGCCTTGTCGTTTTAGGGGTAAGATATGGCAGCA
>SAMEA104315433__coassemble_992_pt1 | contig 11846 bp, 10 predicted proteins | sample SAMEA104315433__metabat2_low_PE_037 | metagenome-assembled genome bin SAMEA104315433 (sample SAMEA104315433) | gut metagenome | biome: Monkey gut; feature: monkey-associated habitat; material: faeces | place: China | collected 2013 | reverse complement strand
CGCAGACGGTCCTCGCGGACAATTCCTCGACGGTTCGTGGCACGCTCGCGGCGTTCTTCTCGCAAACGCAGACAAAGTCGATGCTCTTGCGAAGAAATTGCCGTATCTGGGATTCTAACTGCTACCGCAAAAAGTATCAGCACAAGCCCGCCTTCGGCGGGCTTTATTTTTTGCAAAAAAATCTCTTGCCAAACGCCAAAAGTTTTTCTATCATTGGGAGCGCTTGGATGATTAGCTCAGTCGGTAGAGCAGCTGACTCTTAATCAGCGGGTCGTAGGTTCGATCCCTACATCATCCACGAAAGACCGCTTTTCAAAAGCGGTCTTTTTTTTATGCAACGTTTATTTTTCTCGGGAATGAATTTCGCGCGGATGAAAAATTTGATGTTCCCCACGAATCATTTGAATATTCACATGCGTATAAATCTGCGTCGTGGTCACATTCGCATGCCCTAAAAGTTCTTGCAAAACGCGCAGATCCATTCCCGCTTCTAAGCAGTGCGTCGCAAAAGAATGCCGAAAAGTATGCGGTGTCACGTGTTTTTCTAAATGCGCAGTAAATTTTTGAATCAACTGCCACGCTCCCATGCGGCTCATCTTTTTTCCGCGGGCGTTGACGATGACGGTATTTGACTTCGGTGCAAGTTCTAAGCGCGGACCTTGCATCCAAATTTTCAAATTTTCTTTTGCTTTCGAACCGAGCGGAACCAAACGCTGCTTGTTGCCTTTCCCAATCGGCGTAATCCATTCATTTTCAAAATCGATGTCTTGCGGACGGAGCGAAAGCGCTTCGGCAATGCGCAATCCTTCGGAATAAAGAAGTTCGATGAGCGCTGTATCGCGTTCAGGATTTTTTGAAATTTCTTGAATTTTATCAAAGACGCTGTCAATTTCTTCGATGGTCAGGCATTCGGGAAGATAATGGCCGAGACGCGGCGTCGCAAGCAGAGAATCGATGGAATACGCAAAAATTTTTTCGCGCTGTAAAAATTTGAGAAATCCGCGAAGGCTTGAAAAATGGCGGGCGACAGAAGTCGGGCTATAATTTTCTGCGCTCGCCACTTCCGTTAAAAAAGCATCTAAATCTTCGGGAGTTAACGCCGAAAGCGGCGATTCACGCTTATCCGCCCAATCGATAAAATGCCGCAAATCTTCGCCGTAACTTTGCAAAGTTGCGGGGGAGAGATTCCGCTCCACGCCTAAAAAAGACAAGTAAGAGTCTAAGCATTCTGCGTTCGACATTTTCTTCAGCCAAAAAATTTCATGTAATTCTCAGAACGAAAGGTAGAAATTTCTAAAAAATCCCTTGCCAGCGCAAAAAATTTTTTCTATCATTGTCTGCGCTTGGATGATTAGCTCAGTCGGTAGAGCAGCTGACTCTTAATCAGCGGGTCGTAGGTTCGATCCCTACATCATCCACGAAAGACCACTTTTTCAAAAGCGGTCTTTTTTTATGCTTGAGTTTAACGATTTTTGTTGAACTTTTGAAAAAGAAGCACGAATAAAAGGAAAGTTTTTGATTAAAAAATTTGATTTTTAAATTCAAGACGAAAAAATATTTTGAAATGGAATAAAATTTATCGAAAAATGGAATTTTTTAGAATTGAAAACTAAAAAATGCGGCATTTTGCAGGAATAATCAAGAAAAATCGCTGCAGAAAAATAAAATTTGGAAAAATGAGATTCATAAATCGTCAATTTTGTAGACGAAAACGGCAAATTTTGAAAAAATCATTCGGAAAAGCAGCAAAATACCGTTAAAATTCATCAAAATTTCGAAAATTTTCTGCGCAAAATAAAAAAATCGTGCTAATCGATGAATTTTCTCATTGGAAAATCAAAAATGCGCAGAAATAAAATGAATTGAAAAAAGCGATTTTTTGTTTCAAAAATTGAAACTCGGATTGTTTTTTTATTTGTTTAGTTTACATAATGTATATTATCGGACAAGGTAAAATTATAAAAAGAACCTCGCCATGCGCGCCTGTGGCGCGCATTTTCAGTTTAGTTTCGAAGCTCACAAATTCTCTTTATTCCGCATTTTTCCCTTTTCATTCCTCGTTTTTGTCGCATTACATTTTTGTCGCATCAAAATTTGCGGTTTTTCGGCTTTTTTGTCGCATTTTTGGTAAATTTTAATGTAAAATAGAACTATGGCAACGGAACTTTTACAACCGACTCAAGAACACATCATCCACGTGCTGATGAAGAAAAATCCTGCTCTGGACGAACAGAAACTTCGGAGTGCTGTAGCTTTTATTTCGGAAGCGCATAAAGGACAATTCCGCAAGAGCGGAATGCCTTATACGGAACATCCGTATGAAGTGGCGAAGATAATCGCCGAGATGAAACTCGATACATCTTCGGTGCTTGCGGGGCTTTTGCACGATGTCGTCGAAGACACTCAGCATTCTTTGGATGTAATTAAAACGCGATTTGGCGAAGATACCGCATTTATGGTCGATGCGGTGACGAAAATTTCTGCGGCGCAGAAACAGGGCAATAAAATTGAGCAAAAAGCGGAAACTTATCGCAAATTCATCAGTGCGATGGCGAAAGATCCGCGCGTCATTATGATTAAAATTGCAGACCGTTTGCACAATATGCGGACTTTGCAATATATGAAGCCCGAAAAGCGAAAAATCATTGCGCAAGAAACTCTTGATATTTATACCCCACTCACCCACCGTTTTGGACTTTACCAATTCAAATCCGAGCTCGAAGATTTAGCGTTTAAATATTTGAATCCGGTGGAATATAAGCGCATCGTCGATCATCTTCTTTCGACAAAAGAAGAACGCGAACGCTACATTAAATCGGTCGTGGGTCCGTTACAAATTAAAATGGCGCTTGAAGATTTCGATTGCACGATTCAAGGGCGCACGAAAAATATTTACAGCATTTACGGAAAGACTTTAAGCCGCGGCTGTTCTCTTGACGAAATTTTTGATATTTTCGCCATTCGCATTGTGGTTGAATCCATTTCGGAATGTTACCTTGCTCTCGGTTACGTGCACAATTTGTGGACGCCGCTCCAGGGACTTTTCAAAGATTACATTGCGACGCCGAAGCCGAATCTTTATCAAAGTATTCATACGACGGTGATAGGCCCCGAAAATAAAATGGTTGAAGTGCAAATCCGTACCAAAGATATGGATTTGACAGCGGAAAAAGGTTTTGCGGCGCATTGGGCGTATAAACTGGAAACGCAGCGCAGCGGCGAAGAGCTCGAATGGTTGGATCGTTTGGCAAAACTTCAAGCGGAAATTCCAGATTCGACGGAATACTTAAACTTCCTTCGCGTGGACTTAAAAAACGAAGGCATTACCGTCTTCACGCCGAAGGGCGATTCGATTGAACTTCCCGAAGGCAGTACGGTTTTGGATTTTGCCTTTGCCGTTCACACGAAACTCGGCCTTCACTGCGTCGGCGCACGCATTAACAACGACGTAATCAGCGCAACGAAAACGGTGCCGAGCGGAGCGACGATTCAAGTGCTTTCGAGTCACAATCAGAATCCGCTTCCCGAATGGTTGGAAATCGTCAAAACGGAAAAGGCGAAACAAGAATTGCGCCGTTGGATGCGCACGAGCATTGCGACCGAAGCGCAGACTTTGGGAAAAGAATTGTGGCAGCGCGAACTCCGTGTTTTCAAAATTCAAAAGCCCGAAGAACAACCGAAGCCCGAAGAAATTTGCGAATTTTTTAAAGTCAAATCGGTGGAAGAATTTTATGACCGTTTAGGTCTTGGCAACATGGAACTTTCGGAACTCGCGAAATTTATCCAGAAAATGCATCCGGAAAAATTCAGCGAAGCCGACCCCGAATCCCCTGTTAAAATTTTCGTCACCGACCAAGCTGACGAATCGCAGCTCCCCGTTGAAGTCGGAAATGAATCGAGTTTGCTCATTCATTTTGCCAGTTGCTGCTCCCCGATTCCGGGCGAACCGATTATGGGCGCGTTAATGCCGAAGCAAGGAATTGAAGTGCATCGCAAAGATTGCGAACATCTTTTGCAAATTCCAGAAAGCCGCCGCATTTCGATGGAATGGAATCGCGATTCGAAAAAAGAATTCTCGGTACATTTGAAAGTCGAAACCGATGACCGCAAAGGCATTACCGCAGAAATTCTCGATGAAATGAATAAAGCAAAAGTTTTCATTGAACGGATGAGCGTTGTCTCGGCGAAAAAATCTGGACGCATTCGTTTGGTTTTCCGCATTGCCCGCCGCGATTTGCTAGAACGTTTAATGGAATCTATCCGTTCTGTTTCCGGAGTTCGTGAGGTTACCCGCTTATGATGACCCTTTCCCACCCCGTTGAAGATCAAACTGTTCGGAATCGCGCATTTAATTGTCGGATGCGCAATCGCCGTTATGAAGAAGTCTTTTACGCTTTTTCTGCGCTTTCGCCGATTATGACTCAAACCAATGTGACAAATCGTCGTGAATGGTTTGCTGCCATCGGTGAAAAAACTGCAGTTTGTGAAACTTCTCTCGAAGCCTGCCTCGAATATGCGCAGGCTTCTGTCTTTTTTGGAAAAATTGAAAAAATCGGGCGCTATTCTTCGGAAAATCCCCGCGGCATTTTACAAGAAGAATTGCTTCTCGTTTACTTTTTGAGCGAATTGCAATCGACGACGCGGTATCTGCTTTCGCGCATTGAAACCGACAAAGAATTGCAAAATATGGATTCGGAAATGGAAACGAAAAAAAGTGGCGCATACGTTTCTGGATTCATTTCGAATATGCACAAAAATTTGAATGCGTTAAATCTCGCGACCGAAAAAGAATTCCGCGATTTGCACACGCATATCAAAGAACGTTTTGAAATTGGTAATGAACTTTTTGGGACACTGCAAGAGGTGCAGCATTTCTACTAATCAAAGGTGACTATGCAACTTTCCGAATATTTTATACTCATTTTCTTTCTCGTTTTAGGCGCAGGCGTCGCCGGCGGAGCAATTCTCGTCGGCTGGCTTTTAGGCCCAAAATCCAAGGTGACGAAAAATAAACTCGCACCTTATGAATGCGGCATGCAATCCGTTGGCAATGCGCGGATTCAATTCAAAGTAGGCTATTACCTCTTTGCGCTTTTGTTCCTCATTTTTGATATCGAAGCGTTATTTCTCTTCCCCGTTCTCGTCAGTTTCAAATCGATTGTCGGCGGTGAAACCGTTCTTTCACCGGCAATTGTGGCGGTGGATTTAATTGTCTTTTTAGCAATTCTTGTATGCGGGCTCGCCTATGCGTGGAAAAAAGGAGTTCTCAAATGGGAATAATGAATTATGTGCCGAAGGTTCTCGATCCGATTCCCGGCGGCAAAACCGTTGTCAATGCGATCGATTATATCGTGAACTGGGCGCATGCGAATTCACTTTGGCCTTTGACTTATGGCACGAGTTGTTGTGCGATTGAAATGCTGTCGGCGTCGATGGCGCGTTATGATATTGCGCGTTTTGGTTCTGAAGTTTTCCGTGCATCGCCGCGTCAAGCTGACCTCTTTATTTTGGCGGGAACGATTACCGAAAAAATGGCGCCAGCAATTCAGATGCTTTGGGAACAGATTCCGGGTCCGAAGTATGTGATTGGAATGGGCGCTTGCACAATTTCGGGCGGACCATTTTACTACAACAATTATTCGGTTGTCCGCGGGGCAGCAAATATTATTCCGGTGGATGTTTACATTCCGGGATGTCCGCCGAGACCCGAAGCACTTTTCCACGGGCTTTTAAAACTCCGCGAAAAAATTCGAGAAGAAACGCTGCGGAATCCGTGGCACGAAGGCGAATTGGATACGCGAGAATTCGGCAATCGTTACGCCGAAGCGAAGAAAGCGTGGGAAGCTCTTGAAAAAATTAAAGACGAAGAGATGAAGGAAGCCCGCGAAAAATTCAAAGCGGAAAATCCCGATTACAAATCGACTTATCGTCCTGTTCGCGTGCAAAAAGAAGCCTTCCCCGAAGTGCCGTATGCACCGCGGAAATTGCAAGGACTTTCGCAGACAGAACTTTTCCACATTGCGCAAGAAAAATGCGCAGACATTTCGGTTTACGATCAAAAAGATTCGTCTGATGAGGCATTAAATGCTCTCGAAGCGGACACTCCTTTGGACATTCAAGTTTCCAAGGAAAATTATTTGTCGCTCGCGGAATTTTTGAAGAATGATCCGCGGACAAAATTGGATTACTTAATCGATGTGACCGCAGTCGATTGGAAAGAGCATTTCGATGTGATTGCGCAGTTGATGAGCATGGAACTCGGACACAAAGTGTTTTTACGAGTTTCTCTTCCGAAAGATGAAACTGTGCCCGAAGATAAACGGGCGACGAGCATCCTCGCGACAGTGCCTTCGATTACAGGACTTTATCCGGGCGCAAATTGGAAAGAACGCGAAGTTTATGATCTCTTCGGCATCGCTTTCGAAGGGCATCCGGATATGCGCCGCATCTTCCTTACCGAAGACTTCCCCGGCTATCCGCTCCGCAAAGATTTTACGCACCCGCACATGATTTTGAGGGAGGTTTAAGATGAACGAATTTTTGAACCTGCCAGGTTTTCACGAAAAATATAACGACCCGAATGCGGAAGAATTTTTCGTCAACATGGGTCCGCAGCATCCGAGTACTCACGGTGCGCTTCGTCTGCAGCTTCATTTGGACGGTGAAACGATTGTCGAAGTCGTCCCCCACTTTGGCTACATTCATCGCGGCATCGAAAAGCAAGCGGAAAGTCAAAATTATTTGCAATACATTCACTTGTCGGATAGACAAGATTATTTGACTGCAATTCAAAATAATTTGGGCGTTTGTCTTGCCCTTGAAAAAGGCATGCACATCGGCGTGCCAGAACGCGGCGAATACATCCGCGTGATGATGGCAGAACTTGGGCGCATCGCTTCGCACTTGGTTTTTTACGGTTGCTTTGGCGGTGACTTGGGCGGTCAAACTCCGCTTATTTACGGATTCAAAGAACGCGAAATGATTCACGATATCTTTGATCAAGAAACCGGTTCGCGCTTGACGACGAATTTCTTCCGTCCGGGTGGATCGCGTTACGATGTGACGGAAAATTTCATTCCCCGTGTGAAGAAATTTTTGGAAGTTTTAAAGCCCGCGATGGAAGATTACGAAAATCTCCTTTCGACGAATTTAATCGTTTTGGAACGCACAAAAGGCGTCGGTTATCTTTCGAAAGAAGATGCGATTGCTCTCGGTTGTTCGGGTCCTGTGGCTCGCGCTTCGGGAGTCAATTACGATGTCCGCAAAAATGATCCGTATAGCATTTATGATTCGTTCGATTTCAAGGTGCCTACGGCGACGGAAGGCGATTGCTACGCCCGCTATCAAGTGCGCATCGCTGAAATTCATGAATCGATGAAAATTTTGGAACAGTGCATTGCGCGCTTCCCCGAAGGGCCTTACCGCAGTAAAGAAAAACCGGTGCGGCTTCCGGCGGGCAGTTATTACGCAGCAAGCGAAACGGCGAAAGGATTGTATGCGACATACGTCGTGGCGACGACGGGCGATAAACCGTATCGCATTCACACGCGTGGACCGAGCTTTGCAAATCTCGCCGCATTAAATACGATGGTCAAAGGACTGAAAGTCGCTGACCTGGTCGCTGTGATGGCGACTCTTGACCCCGTCATTCCTGAAATTGATAGGTAAACGATGACTCCATCTATTCCAAATCCGATTGGCGACTTTATTCGGGCAAATGTTCCCATTCCCGAACTCGCTTATTTAATCAATGTCATTCTCTGTATCTGCGCCATTTGCGCGGTTGCATTCGGGAGTGCGATGGTTCTTGTGTATATGGAACGCAAAGTCTGCGCGCATGTGCAATGTCGTTTAGGACCGATGCGTCTCGGTTTCCACGGAACAATTCAAATCGTCGCCGATACGATTAAGCTGATGCTTAAAGAAGTCTATGCGACGAAAGGCGTCGATAAACTTCTCTTCTTTATGGCGCCGATGGTGCTTTTAACGGCTCCGTTTATGAGCCTTACGATGATTCCTTTCGGACCGAATTTACAAGTTGCCGAAGTCCCTGTCGCAGTGCCGCTCATTATCGCAGTAAACGGTTTTGGAATTCTCGGCATTCTTCTCGGCGGTTGGGCTTCGAACAATAAGTATTCGCTTCTCGGGTCTTTGCGTTCGGGCGCACAAATGATTAGCTACGAAATTTCGTATTGTCTTATTCTTCTCTTTATTGTGATGCTCGCAGGCTCTGCAAGTCTCCGCGATATTACGATGAGTCAGCAAGGAACGATCATCGATTGGTGGATTTTTAAAGCGCCCGTGATCGGTGTTATCGCATTCATTATGTTCCTCATCAGTTCGACAGCTGAATTAAATCGTGCGCCGTTTGACATCGCCGAAGCAGAACAGGAATTAACCGGCGGTTATCATACCGAATATAACGGCATGGGATTTGCCATGTTCTATCTCGCGGAATACATTAACTTGGTCACGACTTCTTCGCTTGCGACGGTCTTCTTCTTTGGCGGATTTTTGCCGCCTTGCATCGGAATTGCCGCTGTCGATCACATTTTGAATTTTGTGCCCGGAGTCATTTGGTTCTTCGTCAAAGTCTTTGTGATGATTTGGGTTTATATGATGATTCGTTGGACGTTAGTGCGCCCGCGCGTGGATCAGTTGATGAGTTTGGAATGGAAATTTCTCTTGCCGATGAATTTGATTCTTCTCGTTCTCGGTGCTGTGTTTATTTCTTTCGGATGGATCATTCAATGAAGCAGTATTTTAAACGCATCATTCAATCGTTCAGCTTTTTGAAAGGCATCTCGGTCACGGTGAAGTATTTCTTTCAGCCGAAACGAATTGTGACGGAACAATATCCGGAAAACAAAGCGACCTTGAAAATGTATCCGCGTTTCCGCGGGCGTTTGGAAATGGTCGAAGATGAAAATGGCGAAAATCGCTGCACCGCTTGCGGTATGTGCGAAAAGAGCTGCCCGAACGGAAGCATTAACGTGCTCCCGACGAAAAATATCGCAGGCAAAAAAGTGCTCGGCAAATACATTTACCGTTTGGACACTTGTACGCAATGCGGCTTCTGCGTAGAAACTTGTCCGTTTGGCGCAATCCGCATGAATCAAGATTTTGAACTGGCGGATTTTGACCGCAGCCATTTTGAATTGAAATTGAACCAAAAGGAGGGCCGCGCATGATGAGTCTCATTTCGGACGCGCTCTTTTCGGATTTGATGTTTTATGTCCTCGCTCTTTTGATGATCGTCGCAGCGATTATCACGATTACCGCAAAGAATCTTTTGCAGAGCGCAGTATTTCTCATTATTTCATTTATTGGCACCGCGATGCTTTACCTGATGCTTCACGCCGAATTTATTGCGATGGCGCAGATAATGGTTTATGCGGGCGGCGTTGTTATCTTTGTCATCTTTACTGTGCTTTTAACGAGTCACTTGGGCGAATCCGCTTTCCGCATTAAACTTCCGCGGAATTTTATCGCGATTGCGCTTGCGGGCGGTCTTCTCTTTACTCTCGTCCGCTTCCTTTTGAAAGCGCAGGATATTCAAACGGCTGTGCCCGCATCGGCTTCGGATTATGCGACTCTCCCGCAGCTTGCGCTTCGGCTTTTGTCTGCAGATCCCGCGGGATTTTTAATTCCATTTGAACTCGTCAGCTTTATTTTGTTAGTGACTCTCATCTGCGCTATTACCGTAGCGCGTAAAATCAAGGGGGAAGAATGACCCTCGAACATTGCTTAATTCTTTCGTTTATTCTTTTCGCCATCGGAACTTGCGGCGTTTTACGTCAGCGTCACATGGTCGGGATGCTCATTTCCATTGAAATTATGCTGAACGCGGCGAATATGAATTTCATTTCGTTTGCGTATTTCAAAGCGCTCGATGCGACGGCGGGAGCCATTTTCAGCATTTTCGTCATCGCGATTACCGCTTGCGAAATGGCGATTGCCTTAGCGATTGTGGTCAGTATGTACCGCAGACATCACAGTTTGGACGTTAACCAGTTGAGGGATATCCATGAGTGAGTTTCTGATTTCCCATAGCTATTGGATTCTTCTCTTACCGTTTTTGAGTTTCCTCATCAACGGACTCTTCCTTGCGAAGAATCACCGCAAAGCCGCAGGCGCACTTTCCGTGACTCTTGCTGGGCTTTCCATGCTTTATGCGATTGCAGTCGTGAGCATTTACTTTGCAAATTTTGCGCCGCAGACTCTTATCGCGTGGAAATTCCCTTTCCTTTCTTTTTCAAAAACTCTCTTCGCCGAAGCTGCGTTCTTACTCGATCCGCTTTCTGCGATGATGGTCTTTGTCGTCTCGGTTATCGCATTCTTCGTGAACATTTACAGCTTAGGCTACATGCGCGAAGACCGCGCCGAAGGTCGCTTCTTCTCGCTGCTTTCATTTTTCACCTTTTCGATGCTCGGGCTCGTCATTGCGACAGGCGTTTTCCAGATGTACTTCTTCTGGGAACTCGTCGGCATCGCGAGTTATTTGCTCATCGGATTTTGGTATGAACGTCCGCAGGCGATTGCCGCTTCGAAGCAAGCGTTTATCGTCACCCGTTTCGCAGACAGTTTCTTCCTCTTAGGAATTGTCCTCGTCAGTTATGTAGTTGGCTCATTCCAATTTGGATTCTTAAATGTCGTGCGCCCCGAAGTGATGACGGGAACGGTTTCCATCGGACTTTGGGATGTAAGCGCTCACGATGCGCTCGTTCTCGGATCGGTTTTGATTTTCATCGGCGGTTGGGGAAAAAGTGCGATGTTCCCGCTCCATATTTGGCTTCCGAATGCGATGGAAGGTCCAACGCCGGTTTCGTCGATTATTCACTCGGCGACGATGGTCGTTGCAGGCGTTTACTTGGTCGCAAGACTTTTCCCATTCTTCTCGGCTTGCGAAGGCACTTTGGAAATCGTCGGAACAGTCGGCGCATTTACCGCGATTTTTGCAGCGGTTATCGCTTGCACACAACGCGACATTAAACGCATTCTCGCCTACTCCACTCTTTCGCAGCTCGGTTATATGATGTTCGGGCTCGGCGTTTCGGCAACGGCCGCAGCGAGCTTCCACGTTTTCAACCACGCCTTTTTCAAATGTATGCTCTTCCTTGTCGCAGGTTCCCTCATTCATCAAGTGGAAACGAATGACCTCGATAAAATGGGCGGACTGCGGAAAAAGATGCCGTTTACTTATGTGGCCGCTTTGATCGCTTGCCTTTCGATTTCAGGAATTCCTCCGTTCTCCGGATTTTTCTCGAAAGATGAAATTCTCTCGGGCGCATTAAATTCGGGGCATCCGGTCATTTTTGCCGTCGGATTTATCACGAGTGCGCTCACCGCATTCTACATGTTCCGCTTATTCTTCCTCGCCTTCCACGGAAAACCGCGGAGCGAAGATATCGCGCATGCTCACGAAGATTTCGCGATGACTCTTCCGATTGTTTGCTTAGCAGTTCCTTCTCTTGCAAGCGGATTTCTTTGCAAAGGTCTTTTTGAAAAATTCTTTGAATCGTCTGCAGAACCGATTGCTTCGGGCGCATTAACGCCTCTCGCCGCTTATGTTCCGTACTTGGCAACGGGCGCAGGAGTTCTCGGCATTTTAGTCGCGTGGATTTTATATGCAAGTCCCAAAGCGAATATTTCTCGCGCACTCGATTCGACGAATCGTTCTCTTCTTTATCGGACGATTTATCATAAATTTTACTTTGACGAAGGCTATTATGCGTTCACGCGGCAGTTTATTTTCCGCGGGGTGGCGGCAACCGCCAAAGCATTCGAAGATTATGTCATCGGCGGCCTCGTGAAAGCGGTGACGGCTCTTCTCCGTTTTGCAGGAG
>SAMEA104315433__coassemble_988_pt1 | contig 11867 bp, 11 predicted proteins | sample SAMEA104315433__metabat2_low_PE_037 | metagenome-assembled genome bin SAMEA104315433 (sample SAMEA104315433) | gut metagenome | biome: Monkey gut; feature: monkey-associated habitat; material: faeces | place: China | collected 2013 | reverse complement strand
TCGACAGCACTCTTCACAGTGCGTTCGATCAACGATTTGCCGGTCATCGCAGCGAATGCGCCGAAGGGCGAAACCATCCGCGAAGGTGGCAAGTTTAAGACCATCGACCTTTCGACTCTCGCGACCGATGCAGACCATCCGTCCAAGCTTCTCAAGTGGAGCTTCAGCGGAAACCGTCAGTTGCAAGTCGTCTTGAACAAAGACAATACCGTCCAAATCAAGACCCCGAATTCGCAGTGGCACGGCAAAGAAACGATTACGTTTACCGTGACCGACCCCGAAGGCGGCAAGGCAAGCCACAAGATGGACTTCGTCGTCACCGAAGTGAACGATCCTCCTATTCTCGCCAAGATTCCGAACCAAAAGATTAAAGAAAAAGAAGTCTTCAAGCCGGTTTCTTTGGATGATTACGTGAAAGATCCGGACAATAAACCGTCCGAAATGAAGTGGACTGTCACCGGAAACAAATTCCTCAAGGCAGAAGTCACCTCGGCAAGAAAGCTTGTGATTTCCGCTCCGAATAAATACTTCTGGTGCAAACCGGATACGATGACTCTCACGGTGAAGGACCCGCAAGGCGCTTCTGCATCGACGACTATCATCTACGAAATCACCTCGGTCAACGATGCTCCGGTGATGAAGGATATTCCGGGTCAAACCATCAAGGAAAAGGCTCAATTCAAGGATATTCCGCTGGATAATTACGTCCACGATCCGGACCACAGAAACAATCAGTTGAAGTGGACCGCTGTGGTGAAGGCTCCGGCTGCTGCCGCTGCACCTGCTCCGAAGAAAGCCGCGAAGAAGAAAGGCAAGAAGGGCAAAGCGCAGAAGGAAGAACCGAAAGTCGAAGAAAAGAAAGAGGACGACTTGACTGTCACAATCGACGACAAGCACGTGGCACACTTGAACATTCCAAACAAATATTGGAACGGCAAGCGCACCATCACCTTCACCGTCGAAGACCCCGAAGGTGCAAAGGATTCGAAGACGGTTGACTTTGAAGTCATCTCGGTCAACGATCCTCCTGTTCTCGCCAAGATTCCGAACCAAAAGATCAAAGAAAAGGAACGTTTTGCGCCGATCGATCTGCTTCCGCTCGTCAAGGATCCGGATCATCCGACCGCAGCCCTTACCTTTGAAGTTTCGCAACCGCGTAGCCTCAAGGCTTCGATCAATGCGAAGAAGCAGTTAATCGTCGCCACTCCGGACAAGTACTGGAACGGTTCCGAAAAGATTACTCTCACAGTGACTGACCCCGAAGGCGGACGTGCTTCGCAGCAAATCCTCTTCGAAGTGACTCCGGTGAACGATCCGCCGGTTGTAAAAGCGATTCCGAACCAAAAGATCAAGGAAAAAGAACGCTTTGAACCGATTGATCTCTCGAAATTCGTGACCGATCCGGATAACCGTCCGAACGAAATCAAGTGGACTGTTTCTGGAAACAAGGATTTGCAGGTGAAGATGAACGGCGCACGCGTCCAACTCTTAACCCCGAACGAATTCTGGAACGGTTCCGAAAAGCTCACCTTTACCGCAACCGATCCGGCTAATGCAGTAGCAAGTGTTTCGGCAACCTTTACCGCAACTCCGGTAAACGATCCGCCGCACTTTGACAAGATTCCGGCTCAGACCATCAACGAAAAGCAAGACTTTAAACCGATTGACCTCACCAAGTTTGTGAAGGATCCGGACAACAAGGCTAGCGAAATGCGCTGGACTTTGGACGACGGCGAACCGGCTCAAAAGGATAAACGCGGCCGTATGGGCAAAGCAAAACGCCCGACAGTCAAACACCCGCTTTCGTATGATCTTTCGGACGCAGGCGTTCTCACCGTGAACACCCCGAACGAATTCTGGAACGGCAAGGATAAGATTAAGGTGAATGTCTATGATCCGGCTGGCGAAAAAGCTTCGATGGACATCGACTTCATCGTGAAACCGGTGAACGATCCGCCTGTTCTTTCAAAGATTCCGGATATGGTAACGAATGAAGGCACAAAGTTCAAGCCGATTAAACTCGACAACTTTGTGAAGGATCCGGACAACAAACCGCACGAACTCCGTTGGAGCGTCTCGGGCAACCGTCACTTGGAAGTGATGATTACCGGTGGCCGCGAAGCGATTGTGCGTCCGAATCGCGCCGATTGGTATGGTAAAGAAGCGATTACCTTCATCGTAAAGGATCCGGCTGGTGCATCTGCCAAGACGACCGTCAACTTTGAAGTCAAACACGTGAATGCGGTTCCGGAAATCCGTCCGATTCGCGATGTGACGATGAAAGAAGACGCAAACAATGGCGTTCTCGCCACCCTTAAGTTGGATCAATATGTCCGCGACCGCGACAATAGCTTCAACGAACTCAAGTGGGAAATCACGGGCAACAAGAAGCTTGTGGTCGAACACGACAAGGCTCGTAACATTGTCACGATTAAGCAACCGTATGAAAACTGGAACGGTCCGACCGAAACGATTACGTTTAAGGTTACCGACCCTGAAGGCGCAAGCGCTAAGACCTCGGCAAAGTTCACGGTCACTCCGGTGAACGATCCGCCGGTTGCGCTCTCGAAGTCTTACCAGACGAAGGAAGGCGAAAAGCTGACCGTCAGCGCGAAGGAAGGCCTCTTGAACGGTGCATACGATCCGGATGGAAAACTCGATGCAACGGTTTCTCTCGTTCGCCGTCCGCAGAACGGTAAAGTGGAAATCAACGCCAAGGATGGTTCCTTCACTTATACGCCGAATAAAGGCTTCTACGGCCTCGACGAATTCGGCTTCAAGCTCACCGACCGCGAAGGCGCCTCTTCGAAGGTAGAAACCGCGGAAATCAATGTGAACTTTAAGATGAAAGACATCCGCGGCGGAGAACCGGCTGCAGAATCCAAACCAGCTCCGGCTGAAGAGAAAAAGAAGAATAACAAGCGTCGTCGCCGTTAATTCTTAAAAAAAATTCACAAAGGCTCCCGAATTTGGGAGCCTTTTTTGTATATATTTCAGTCTAACAAGTGAGGAAAATCAAATGAAAAAATCTTTTGTAGTCGTTGGTCTATTGGCTTCCGCTTTAGCATTTACCGCATGCTCTTCGAGCAGTAGCAGTAGCAGCAAATCTCTCGCGGACGCTTGTGCTGCAGGCATTTCAGAAGAATGCTTAACCAGTGGCGTTTGGAATATGAATGCGTTCTATACGCAAAATGAAGCGGGCGCATACGAAGCCGCCGTTTCGTTATCTAGCCCGACAAAACTCGTCTTCAGCGATACGGGAACATTCGAACTTACTTATTCAACCGACCCGGATATTCAGAGCGAAGGAACCGAACTTCTCGGCGCATCGGAAAGCGGAACTTGGACTCTCGTCGGCAATGTTTTGACTATGAATGTCGTTTTCGGGACAGATACCTTTGACAAACCGATTGTCGCCAATGCCACTGTGACAGCAACCGCATTGGGCGGCTTCCAGCTGAATCTCGGAGGCGTCGTCATCCACAAAGGTGCTTTCCCGGCAAAAAAAACTGCAGGCATCTTTGAAATCTTCGATGGAGTCGATTTGGCGGAATAAAAAATGCGGCCAAATCCGCATTTTTTATCTAACTCGTTTAAGTTAACTTTTTGCCGAGCGCCTCGCACTCGGCAATTCCATTTTCATCAGGAGCATTTTCAATCGCTAATGTTCCGATGATTTTTAAGCCGCTCGCTTCGGCGTCCGCTTTCCACGCATTCAACCATTCCCCACCGCCCCAACCGTAAGAACCGAAAAGGGCGACAGCTTTGCCTGCGAGCTTTTCTTTAATCGCATTATAGAACGGCAAAAATTCGGAATCTTCTAATTCTTCGGAACCCATCGCAGGGCAACCGAGCGCAAAGCTAGAAAACGCATCGATTTTATCTTCCGAAAAATCGGAAACCGAAAAGAGCTGCGCCGTGTTCCCAGCACTTTGCACGCCTGCGGCGATAGCATTCGCCATGCGTTCTGTATTTCCTGTTCCGCTCCAAAAGATAACGGCGATTTGACTCATAAATAACTCCTAAGTTGAGGTGAAAAATGACTTTGAACAGTCAACGATGAAAGAGAAAATCCGTTTTTCAAAAGTTCAAAAAAGAGCGCTGAACATTTTTGAATAGCGACAAATAAACGATTCGCTTCGGCTTCATTGTGATAAACTATCCAGCAGCCAATTTGCTTGCAGCCCTTCCCCGCTTTGGCGATAAATTCGCGGACATCTTCGAGCGGATAGCCGAGGAAAATTCCAATTTCATGCGGAAATTCTGCACTCATTTGCACGCGCTGTTCTAAAAAACGCAACGCATTTTCCGCCCGAAAATTTTCATATCCAAACGCCGAAAGAAATTTCGCAATTTCTTTTTGCACAAGTAATCTTTCAAGCAAATCTCGCCGATAAACGTAAACGAGAAAGCCGGAATGACGTCGCATCTTTTTTGCAAAAACTCCTTTGGAATTCATCGCATGATTCCAAAGCAAAAGATGTTCTTCTAATGATTCTTCTTCGCTTGCATCACAACAAAATAAACTGCCGGCTTTTAATCCAGCTAAAGTCGGCGCACTTTGCCGCACCAATCGAGAATCTAAATCATCCATGCGTCCCACTTTGCTTAGTCTAAATTTATTAGCTTATACTAACAATAATATAGAAAAGCAATGTTAGTTTAGACTAATTTATTTGAAAATTTTCCACAAAAAAACGCACCCGTTTTATGGATGCGTAAAATTTTTATTTTTTTGACGCTTACATCGTTCGCACTAAAATATCGATAATCGTCGCTCCGAGCGCAATCGCCGCCAAGACCATTTCGATAAACGAAAAAATGCGCAATTTTTTTGAAAAGACGAAAATTTTTTCGCCATTCGGCAAACGCTTTTTGCGATAAGTCCAATTTAATCCTGCGATAAACGCTAAGCACGAAACGATAAACGCGGCGACTAAAAGATAGAGATAATTCGTATTTTCTAAGTAACGATAATTGATCACGGCGACGGCGATTACAGCAAAACTAGCGACAAGAGAAAGAATTCCGCTCGCCTTTTTCACCGGAATCGGTTGACGCAAACTTTCAATGCGTTCTTCAAAAAATTTCTGCAATTCCGCATCGGTAAAATTTTTTCCATGCGACGCTAAAAGCTTCCGCGCTAACGCTACATTTTCCGGATTCCATTCGTCAGGCTTTTTTAAAACCTCTAACAAATCTTCGTCCGAAAAAGATTGGAACATTTCAAGACTTGCGTCATCGGCATCGGTTGCAGCCGCTTGCATTCCCGCTTCGAGAATGCGGCGCGCTTTTTCAATTTCGCCCGCGTGCACGCGCACGATAACAGAAGACGCTCCGCGATTTTGAAAATCCAATCCGAGCGGATCGCCGCCTAAATTCGCATCGCTTACGACATTCGCTTCAATCGCATTTTCTTGAAGAAGTGCGACAAGAGCGTCAGCTTCTTCATTCGACGCGAAAGTTTCGAGAGTCATCCATTCGAATTGTTCGTCAGACATTTTTCATTTCCTCGTGAATGCGAGCCCAGCCCGCTTCCGGAATTTGAGCGCCCACCACTTGAACCACTTCATTGGAAACGATACTGCCGAGTTTACCGGCTCGAGCCATTGACCAATCCGAAAGAATCCCGTAAAGAAATCCCGAAGCCCACAAATCGCCCGCGCCCGTTGTATCAATCGCTTTTGCGCTTCCCGATTCCACACGAGTTACTTCCCCATCTTTGGCGATGAGTGCGCCGCGTTTGCCGAGTTTAACGACGGCAATTTTTGCGAACTGGGCAATTTTTTGAAGCGCAGCTTCTTCGGATTCGCCCGTATAAGCTTTGGCTTCTTCTTCGTTTGCGATGACGATATCGATTTCACGCCCCGCAAAAAGTTTGTTAAATAACGGACGACAATCGTTCACCACGCCGAAACTTCCAAAATCTAATGCGGTCATGACGCCGCGACGGCGCGCTTCGAAAATCGCTTTTACGAAACATTCTTCGGAATAAGCGCGGTAACCTTCCAAATAGAGAATGCCTACGCCATCAAAAAGTTCCGGAGTCATCTCTTTCGCAGTCACTTCATTGGATGCGCCGAGGAAAGTAAACATCGTGCGTTCTGCATCGGGAGTCACCGCCGAAAGAACGGTTCCCGTCGCTGTCGAAGAACTGAGCATCCGATTTTCCACGCCCGCTTTTTTCAAATGTTCTGCGAAAAGTGCGCCGAGTTCATCACGACCCACTTTGGAAATAAACGAAGCTTTTGCACCGAGTTTTGCAACGCCGACCATCGTATTACACGCAGAACCGCCCGGAACCGTTTGCTTTTCGCCGACTAAACTCAGCACTTTTTGAAGCTGCGGATAATTCACCGGATTCATGCCGCCCTTCGGCACTTTCAAATTAGCAATCCACGCATCGTCCACGTTTACCAACAAATCGACTAATGCAGCGCCAAAGCCTAAAACTTTTTTCATAAAAATTCCTTTAATTTCTGAAGCCGCCGAAACGCCCTCCGCGGCGTTTGCTTTCGCGGATTAAAAATGATTTTTCCGATTCTGTGAGAGAATTGACTCCGGTTGCGCTCACCTTTTTTAAGATGGCGTCCAACTGTTTCTGCGAATCCAAAAAACTCACTTCACCTTCGAGAGGATCATCGGGAGAACCGGTCGGTTTATGCTTCCGCTTTTCTTGAAATTCTCCGCGAAGCTTTTCCCAAATCGAATTGTCAAAAAAATACATGCAAAGAAATCCCGAAATCACGCCGCCCAAATGCGTAAAGTGCGCAATCGTATCGCCCGAGCCCGCCATCAAAATATCGAGAGCGATGAAAATCCAAATCGCATGTTTAATGCGCATCGGAAAAATGAAGAAAATGAGAATCATGCGTTCGGGGAAAAGTTTTGCGTAGGCGACGAAAATTCCCATCAGAGCGCCCGAAGCGCCGATGATACAAGCCATCGGAGACATTGCGCCGAACAAATAAAATGGAATGCTGAAAACGCCCGCAAAGACCGCGCAAACAAGATAAAGAATCCAAAACTTTTTATAGCCAATCGCAAGTGCGACATCATCGCCAAACATCCAAAGCGCAAACATGTTAAACGCAAAATGCCACGGGCTCACATGAATAAATGCGTAAGTCAAATAACGCCAAACTTGTTCGTAGGCAACCGGAATCAACGCTCCGTATGAAAGAACTTGAAAATACAATTCATTCAATTTGAAAAATTGCATTAAAAAGCAAAGACCAAAAACAAACGCATTTGAAATAAGAAGAATGCGAATAGGCTTTGCGAGATAGCGAAAGGGTTTTAGCCCAAACATTAAAATTTCTCCGTTGCGTTAAGAATGTCACCGAGAATACTCGGCGGAACCATCGACGAAATATCGCCGCCGAATTTTAAAATTTCGCGGACAGCAGAACTTGAGACCGCTGCATTTTCTGCTTCGATTTGCAAATAAACCGTTTCAATTTCGGGATATAAGCGCGCATTATTCCACGCGAGATTGCGTTCGATATCAAATTCATTCGGTGAACGAATTCCGCGAAGTAAAAATTTTGCGCCATTTTCTGTCGCAAAATTTCCCGTTAAACCCGCATACGATTTCACGCAAACATTTTCCAAATTTGCGGTCGCTTTTTGAATGAGCTTTACCCGTAACTCTGTGGAAAAGAGCGGATGCTTTTGCACATTTTCCCCGACCGCGATGATGACGCGATCAAACAAAGCGGATGCTCGTTTCGCAAGAGAAAAATGCGCGACCGTAAACGGATCAAATGAACCAGCAAAAAGTGCGATGCGTTCCATTGGTTTCAATTTACAAAGTTGCCGAAAAGAAGACGAGAGAACTTTCCCCATAGCGGCGAATTCGCCCGCGATTCGTCCACTCCGGAGGATTCCGCGAAGGTATTTCAAAGACAGCTATTCCCGAAGGAGAAAGCAATTCTAAAAATGGCTGCAAATCGGGATACGCTTCTGTAAACGGTGGATCCGCATAAATGAGATCAAAGCGTTCACCTTGTGCAATTGCCCGCGATAAAAAATTCTGCGCATCGGTTACACACAAATGAAGTTTTGAATCAATCCCGAGTAATTTATAAGAATTTGAAAGCGAGCGCGCTTGCGCGCCATTCTTTTCTACCGCAGTCACTTCTTTTGCACCGCGGCTGAGCGCTTCAATTCCCACCGAACCCGATCCCGCAAAAAGATCGAGTACCCGAAAATCAGAAACATCTTGCAAAATGTTGAAGAGCGCTTCGCGCGCCATCGCTGCAGTCGGCCGCGTTTTTGAAGTCAGCGGAGACGCAATTTGTCGTCCGCGAAATTCACCACCGGTAATGCGAATCGGCATTAGTTCGATGTGTAGATGACGAGAGTCATCGCTGTAGAAATTCCGCTCTTTCCCGAAGCAATCATCTTGACGCGTTCTACGCCAACGCGCACAGGGCTCTTCGACAAAGCTTCTAAGAATTTCAACACCAACTGGAAGTCGGCTTTCGTCGTCACATTATAGGTGTAACTTTTGTAAACGCCAAAGTCCGCGACTTTCGGATTTTTAAGACCCGAGAAATGCATTTTTCCGTTCGCATCGAGTCCGCGGAGCGCTTCCATTTCTTTGGATACTTCAGCGTCTTTGACAAACGGTGCATTGGCATTTGCCATTTCCGGCTTTGAATTGAGAATTCCGTAAGCGGTTACCGCTGTAGCCGGAGCATTTTCCGGAAGTTCTGGCGTTTTAAATTCCGAACTTCCCATCTTTAAACGATCCAAATAATTCCGCAAAACAACAGGAGTTTCAGCGACTCCATGAACCGAATAATAATTCGGCGCAACAAAGGTGAGTTCTGCAAAGCTGATGCCATCCGGAGTCACTGCATTGATGAATGCAAAAATCTGCGAAGCCATCGACTTTTGATAAGCGACCTTTGCCATCGGGAACATCGAAGCGTAATCGCTACGCTTTTCGCCTTGGAACATTCCCGGTTGAATCGCCTGCACCACGCGTTCCGGCGAATTAGCTTGCGCTTGGCGAAGTGCTGCCGCTTGTTCTTCGGCTTTGCGTCGTTCAATACCACCGCCTGCAGTCGTCATCTGCGTTGTGCGGCGCACATTCATTTCGGGACCGCTGCGACTCGGATCGACAATGCCCATCACATCGAGAACCGGCGTCGGCAGAACGCCTTCGAACATTTGCGGAAGACCTGCGACTTTGAAGAACACAAGCGAACCCACGATTAAAACGAGAACAGCTGCGACGGCGATAAAAATCCGAGACAGTTTCAATGAGCTTTTTTCTTTGGCCGGAGCTGTAAATGTCTGCGTTGAAAAAACCTGAGGCACCGACTGCGATGCGGCTTCAATTAAATTCAATTCAATCATTTGACACTCCTCATAGCAACGCCGATTGCCCCAATGCAAGAAAGCACATGACGAGAATCTTCTTCATCAGTCGGCAGACGGAGGTTTTCAAAAGAATCCATCAAAGAAAGGGTCTTTCCTTCTAATGCTTGCTGCAATTTTTGCACGAACAATTCATCGGTCGCAATTGCCCCGCAAAGCGAACAACGATCGACTGAAACATTCAACACTTCTTCGGTTTGATGAATTTGTTCTGCCAATTTTTTGGAAAGAATCGCATAAGCGTCTTCGCGACTTTTTCCAATCAAGTCGAATGTCGGACAATAGGAAACATTGCGAACATCATTTTGTGAAGCCCAAAGTATCATCACGCCATTTTCGTCCGCTTTGATGACGCATTGTAATTTGCCGTCTAACGAGCCCGCGACTTCCATCAAATTCATCACCGAAAGCACATCGACTTCGAGAATTTTCGGGGCGATTTGCTTATTGCGGAAACCTTTGCGGATGGAATCCACCCAAATTTTCCGCATCGCAATCATTAAAACGGTACGTCCTAATTCCGCAGAGCCGCCAAGTTCGACGAAATCCAAAATGTAATCCGAGGCACCGGTATTGACGATCGTTCCCAAATACCATTCCAAGTATTCGCGAATATTTTTCGCTTCAGGCGACACAAAAATCTGCTGCACGATAGCGCGGTACGAAGGCACCGTTAACGAAACCGTGTCAATATTCACATTTTCGTTTTCGGCAAGCCAAGACTGGAGAATCGCTTCAAAAGAAGGAACATCATCTAGAAGATTCGATTCCGTGTTGAGAACAGCCGTTTTGACGACTTTCTTTTCGGCTGGGTTATAAAGCGCAACCTTGAGAAGGACATCGCCCGCTTCAATTCCTAAGTGTAACTTTGTATCGTCCATAGTACCAACAAATTACGTTCGTTTCTCCTAAAATTAGTCAAAAATAACAAAGGAGAGAATATTTTCCGCCTTTTTCTTGCCAATTCCGGACACTTTTTTCAAATCGCCTGGACCTTGGAAGCCTCCGTGCGCATCGCGATATGCGATGATTTTTTCGGCGAGTTTCGGACCAACGCCTTTGATTGCGCAAAGTTCATCAACGGTCGCCCGATTGATGGCGAGCGGGAAATGCACCGCCGGCTTTGCCTTTTTCGCTTTTTTAGGCTTTTTCTTTTCCGGAGCTTCTGCAGATTCTGTCGCAGTGGAATCCGAAATTTTTGACGCATGCCATGTAAGCGCATTCTGTTCTCTGAAAACTTCCCGCGATTCTTCTTCGTAAGAGAATGTTTCAATCCGCGGAAGAGGATCCCACGGGGAAAGTTTTACAAGAACCCCCAATCCCAAAAGAAGAACAGCTAATATAAAGACCTTTTTCTCAGGCCCGTTCATCTGCTGCCTTCAAAAGCCCGAGGAAAAGCGGCGCCGGTTTTAAAAGCGAACTTTTGAGTTCGGGGTGGAATTGACAAGCCATAAAGAACGGATGATCCGGCAATTCCATGATTTGCATAATGTCTTCGTTTTTCGCCTTGCCCGAGAAGAGAATGCCGCCCTTTTCGAGTTGTTCGACATACTTCGGGTTGGCTTCGTAGCGATGACGGAAACGTTCGCGAATTTCGGTTGCACCGTAAACTTTTTCGGCAAGAGAATCTTTAGTAATCAGCACATCATGACCGCCGAGGCGCATCGATGCTCCCATTTCCTTGATTTTATCTTGACCGGGCAAGTAAGCGATGACCGGATCTTTCACATGATGAGTCGGCGATTCCGTTTCCATCGTGCCCGCATCTTTCATGCCACAGACGTGACGAGCAAATTCCACGACAGCGAGCTGCATGCCGTAGCAAATGCCGAGGAAAGGAATTTTGTGTTCGCGGACATATTGAATCAGAACGATTTTTCCTTCAATTCCGCGAGTGCCAAATCCACCCGGAATAATGACCGCATCTACGCCCTGCAAATCTTTTTCTACTTCTTCCGGATTCTGTTCCAATTTTTCCGTATCAATCCAGCGAATGTCCACGTGCACATCCAAATGCGCCGAAACGTGATTCAGCGATTCGACAATGCTCGCGTACGAATCTTCGAGACGCGTATATTTTCCGCCGATTGCAACGGTTAAAACCTTCCGCGGATTTGTATCGTTCCGATTCATCGTGTCGACGAGACTGCTCCAACGATCCAATTTGGGCGGCGCATAAATGCGGAGCTTTTTGAGAAGAATTTCGGGAATGCCTTCTTTATCGTAAACGAGCGGGCATTCGTAAACATGCTTCACGTCCACGCCCGAAATCACATGCGATGCCGGCAAATTGCAGAAAAGTCCAATTTTTTCTTTGATGTGCGGTTTCAAGAATTCTTCGCAACGTGCGATGATAATGTCCGGATAAATGCCACGTTCATTGAGTTCGCGGACAGACATTTGCGTCGGCTTGGACTTTTGTTCTTTCACTCCCGAAGGAATTGGCACATAAGTCAAATGCACGAACATGCAATTTT
>SAMEA104315433__coassemble_984_pt1 | contig 11893 bp, 6 predicted proteins | sample SAMEA104315433__metabat2_low_PE_037 | metagenome-assembled genome bin SAMEA104315433 (sample SAMEA104315433) | gut metagenome | biome: Monkey gut; feature: monkey-associated habitat; material: faeces | place: China | collected 2013 | reverse complement strand
TTGAAACCTCGGTCGAACTTGACGACTTTGTGTCTTTGTTGGAACTTGAGGATTTCGTTGAACTGGAAGATTTGGAATTCGAGGATTTTCCGCTCGAACTAGAAACCTTGGTCGAACTCGAAGATTTGGAATCCGAGGATTTTGAATTTGAAGATTTAGCGTTAGAGCTAGAACTTACCTTCGTCGAACTCGATGACTTCGAAGACTTTGTGGAGCTCGAAGATTTTGATTTTGACTCCGAAGACGTGACGCTGCTCGAGCTCGAATCTTCTTCTATTGCGGGTTCATCGGGACCTGCCCCCGAACTGGAATCGTCGCAGGCAGTGAATGTAAAAGCTACGCCGAAAGCGACGAGACTTGTCAAAGTGGATTTAAGGATAAATGATTTCATACCAATTCTCCAAAAGTGGATTTAATTTTAATCATAGTAAACAAGTATGATTTTTGGAAGACTTATCTGTTTTTTTTTCTTGCTATACTTATTTTATCCATTATTTTGCTGCGAAGCCGCCTTACTCTAAACGATCACGCTCCCTGGTGACTGCAGTTCAAAATTTCCCTCCCCATTTCTAATACAAAAAAAGCCCCGCAGCACGCGGAGCTTTTTCCAAAACAAAGGGTTAAAGATATTAGAAGCGGAAGTGTGCGAATGCGCGGTTCGCTTCAGCCATCTTATGCACATCCTGTTTCTTACGGATGGCATTGCCTTCGTTATTCTTAGCAGCAACGAGTTCTGCTGCAAGACGTTCGGCCATATTTGCTTCAGTACGGCTACGTGCTGCAGCCAAAAGCCAACGAAGAGCGAGAGCCTTTGCACGATCCGGAGCGACTTCCATCGGAACCTGGTAGTTTGCACCACCGATACGACGGGACTTCACTTCGAGCTTCGGCTTGATGTTTTCAAGGCATTCTTCGAACTTAGCAAGCGGAGTGCCTTCGCCTTCCACTTTCTTGTTCAAAATGTCAAGAGCAGTGTAAACGATTTGTTCTGCAATCGTCTTCTTACCTTGCTTGAGAACAACACCGATGAGTTCGGTGATCAAAACGGAATGATAACGCGGGTCAGCAATTGTGCGCTTGTGGATTGTCTTTCTTCTTCTAGACATGTGCCCTTCCTTTACTTCTTAGCCGGAGCTTTTCTCTTCACGCCGTATTTAGAACGTGCTTGGTTACGACCGTTCACAGCCTGGGTATCGAGAGTACCGCGGATAATGTGGTAACGAACACCCGGAACGTCCTTGACACGACCGCCACGGATAAGAACAATGGAGTGTTCCTGAAGGTTGTGACCTTCACCCGGGATGTAAGCGGTGACTTCCATCTTGTTGGAAAGACGGACACGCGCAATTTTACGGAGTGCGGAGTTCGGCTTCTTCGGCGTGGTGGTGTACACACGGGTGCAGACACCGCGCTTTTGCGGACTTTGTTTCAGAGCCGGCGAAGCGGTTCTGTTGAGGATCTTTTCACGGCCCTTGCGGACGAGCTGTTGTATAGTAGGCATTTTATTTTATTCCCTAATTTTGGAAACCCAAATATAGTTCTTTTTCGAATATTTTCAAGTTTTACCTATCAAATTATTCGAGATTTTCACCATTTTCTTCCGAGGCTTCGGAACCGGTGTCTGGCATCGAGAAAGAGACGCCTCCGGTTTGATAGTCCGATTCCACCTGAGCAGCACGGTTAGCGGCAGCCTCTGCTTCGGCATCGGAATCGATGACCACAACGTCACGCAGGTGACGGGCGCCTGTTCCGCAAGGAATCAGGTGTCCCATGATGACGTTTTCCTTCAGTCCCATCAACGGGTCCTCACTACCTTCAATAGCAGCACGAGTAAGGATCTTCGTTGTTTCCTGGAAGGACGCTGCAGAAATGAAGCTATCCGTAGCAAGCGAAGACTTGGTGATACCGAGAAGCATCGGAGTTCCCTTTGCTTCGGCACGACCTTCAGCTCTAAGCTTGTCGTTCTTCATGCGCAAACGTGCCTTGGAGATTTCTTCATCCGGAAGGAGCTCGGAATCACCAGGATCGGAAATTTTAATCTTACGCATCATCTGACGGACAATGCATTCGATATGCTTATCGGCGATGGCCACACCTTGCAAGCGGTAAACGGCCTGGATTTCGTTGACCAGGTGACGTTGCACAGCTTCGGGGCCTTGAACGCGGAGAATATCGTGCGGATCCACGGAACCGTCGCAGATTTTTTGACCTCTGCGAACACGGTCGCCTTCGAGAACCGCCAAGTGGCGTCCACGCGGAACGAGCACAGTTTGTTCTTCGTCGCCGTTTTTGATGATCACCTTTTGGTTGCCGCGTTCTTCGTTGCCGTATTCGACGATACCGTCGATCGGAGCGATCACTGCGACATTCTTCGGGACGCGAGCTTCGAAAAGTTCTGCAACACGAGGAAGACCACCAGTAATATCCTTTGTTTTACCCACTGCACGCGGAAGCTTTGCCAAGATTTCACCTTGCACAGCCTTATCGCCATCGTGAACAGAGAGAATTGCGCCATCCGGTAAGTAGTAAACACCGAGACGAGCGCCATCGGCATCGACCACGTTAATCGCCGGACGATGCTTACCGTGACGATCACTGATAACGGTCCAAGTTTCAACACCTGTCACGTCATCCTTATCCACACGATAAGTTGTATTTTCAATCAAATCCACAAATTGGATTTTACCGCTAGCGTTGCTGAGAATCGGGCTTGTGTACGGATCCCATTCAAAGAGCTTGGTATCCTTTGTCACCGTTGCGCCGTCTTCAACATAAAGGGTTGCGCCATACGGAATCTGCCAACGACCCTTGTTAATGCCGGTTGCATCATAAATCACAAGTTCGCCCATACGGCTGACCACGATTTTGCTTCCGTCATGATCCAAAGTGTTAACGTTATCCAATTCAATTTTACCATCGACCGGAGCGCTCTTCGAATTTTCAACCGTAAGACGGCTAGAAGCACCACCGATGTGGAATGTACGAAGTGTTAACTGCGTACCCGGTTCACCAATGGACTGAGCTGCGATAACACCGACCGCTTCGCCGAGATCCACCGGACGACCAGAAGCAAGCATACGACCGTAGCACTTTGCGCAGACACCGTTACGAGCTTCGCAAGTGAGAACCGAGCGCATCTTCACATGTTCAAGACCGGTTGCAGAAATTTTCGGCAAGTCGCGTTCTGTAACGAGTTCACCAGCCTTGACAATAACTTCGCCTGTCACCGGGTGAACGATATCTTCGACCGGAGCGCGACCGAGCAAACGTTCTTCGAGAGTGATAATGGTATCGTCGCCATCCTTGTAAGCCGAAATATCAATGCCATCTTTCGTATGGCAATCTTCTTCGACAATCACCAAGTCCTGAGCCACGTCAACCAAACGACGAGTCAAGTAACCTGCGTCAGCAGTTTTCAAAGCGGTATCCGCCAAACCTTTACGAGCACCGTGAGCCGAAATGAAGTATTCCATTTCGTTCAAGCCTTCGCGGAAGCAAGACTTAATCGGGTTTTCGATAACTTCTTGACCGCCGAGTTGCTTTGTCGGTTTCTGCATCAAGCCGCGCATACCCGAGAGCTGCTTAATCTGTTCGCGGCTACCACGAGCGCCCGAATCCGCCATCATGTAAACCGGATTGAATCCATCGCGGTCATGAGAGAGGAGATCCCACTGCTTTGCAGCCACATCGCTAGTCGTCTTCGACCAAACGTCGATGATCTGGTTATAACGTTCACCGTCCGTAATCACACCGTCTTCGTAGAGTTCACGAATGCGGTTGACCTTTTCGGTTGCTTCTTCGAGGAGTTGTTGCTTTTCTGGCGGAATCACCATTTCAGCGATAGCCACAGAAGAGCCCGAAATTGCAGCCCACTTATAACCGAGAGCTTTCAAATCATCCAAATATTCCACGGTGACGCGATTGCCGGTACGACGATACAAATCGTCAATCGACTTTGCAATCACTTTCTTGCCGAAGGTTTCGTTTGCAAAACCCACTGCATTCGGGATGATTTCATTCAAAATAATACGACCCATCGTCGTCTTGATGAGCGACGGTTCCTGCAAGGTGAGGAACTTAATCTTTTCGCCCTTCTTAGCGACAACTTCAGAAACACCGTTATCATCCGGTTGTTCCATCAAGCAACGAGTGTCTTTTTCCAAAGCACCCATGTAAATTTTTCTTCCGGCAGGAAGACGCAAATAGCATTCGGCGTTGAGGTCAATTTTTCCGTTGCCATAAGCGCGGAGAGCTTCTGCTGCATCGTAGAAATGCATACCTGCACCCAAACGGTTCGGACGCGGCTTCGAGATGTAGTAAAGTCCAAGCACGATATCCTGACCCGGAACAGCAATCGGAAGACCCGAAGCCGGGTGAAGAATGTTATTCGACGAAAGCATAAGCACGCGGCATTCCAACTGCGTTTCGAAAGAAAGCGGAAGGTGCACTGCCATTTGGTCACCATCGAAGTCTGCGTTGAATGCAGTACAAACGAGCGGGTGCAAACGAATCGCATTTCCTTCGATCAATTTCGGATAGAACGCCTGAATACCCAAGCGGTGCAGTGTCGGAGCACGGTTAAGCATCACCGGATGGTCTTCGATAATTTCTTCGAGAATGTCCCAGACTTCGGGCTTTTCGGCGTCCACAAATTTCTTTGCAGCCTTCAAAGTATAAACCGTTCCCGATTCTTCCAAGCGTTGAATAATAAACGGCTTGTAAAGTTCCAAAGCCATACGCTTCGGAAGACCGCACTGGTGCATTTTCAATTCTGGTCCGACGACAATCACCGAACGACCCGAATAGTCAACGCGCTTACCGAGAAGGTTCATACGGAAGCGGCCTTGCTTACCCTTCAAAAGTTCCGAGAGGGACTTGAGCGGGCGATTCGAACCGACGCGAGCCGTGCGACGACCGCTATCAAACAACTGGTCAACCGCTTCTTGCAACATACGCTTTTCGTTGCAAAGAATCACATCCGGAGCCTTGATGTCAATCAATTTCTTCAGACGATTATTGCGGTTAATGACGCGGCGATAAAGTTCGTTCAAGTCAGAAGTGGCGAAACGACCACCATCCAGCGGAACGAGCGGGCGCAAATCAGGTGGAATCACCGGCAGAACATCGAGGATCATCCATTCCGGCTGATTCGAAAGTTCCTTTGCCTGAGCCGGATACTTTTCGCGGAATTCGCAGAAAGCGTCGAGCAAATTGAATTCTTGGCCTTCAATTTTTGCTGCATAGCCGCCTTTGCGTTCACCATCAGCACCGACAACGCCATACTTAAAGTCTTCGACTTTTTCAGCGAGATCTTTAATTTTCGGCGAAGCGTTATTCTTTTTCTTTTCCGGATTTTCGTAGTAAGAAAGGAAATCTTCCATCTGCGATTTTTTGAAGGCTTCAACAATCTTCAAACGCTTGATGGCTTCGTCGCGTTTCGTCTTCGACTTTGAATTTGCATCGACACGGAGTTCTTCCGAGAGCTTGACAAAGTCAACATTGGCGAGGAGCTGCTTCAAAGCAGAAGCGCCCATCTTTGCCGAGAAATGACGACCTTCTTTTTCCAAGTCTTGATACTTGAATTCATCGATCAATTCATTCTGCTTCAAATCGGTATCGCCCGGATCCAGCACAATGTACTTTTCGTAGTAGATGATGTTATCCAAAGACTTGGTATCGAGATCCAAGATGGCTCCGAGCACACACGGCTGATTTTTCACAAACCAAACGTGAGCAAGCGGAATAGCGAGTTCAATATGACCCATGCGTTCACGACGCACTTTGGAATGGGTAACTTCCACACCGCAGCGGTCGCAGATAACGCCTTTGAAACGAATACGCTTATACTTGCCGCAGTTGCATTCCCAGTTCTTCACCGGTCCAAAAATGCGTTCGCAGAACAAGCCGTCACGTTCCGGCTTAAAGGAACGGTAGTTGATCGTTTCAGGCTTGGTGACTTCACCATAAGACCACTGACGGATCAAATCTGGAGAAGCGAGGTGAATCGAAACTTCACCGCTATTGTTTTCAGAATAATCAAAAGTTTCTTCTGACATATTACTTTTCTCCACTTGTCTTGATGTCGAGGCAGAGCGAACGAACTTCGCGAATCATCACGTTGAAGGATTCGGGGATTCCCGGTTCCGGCGTATTCTTGCCGTGAACGATAGCGTCATAAATCTTCGAACGACCCATCACGTCATCGGACTTCACCGTCAACAATTCCTGCAATGTGTAAGCAGCACCATAAGCTTCGAGAGCCCACACTTCCATTTCACCGAAGCGCTGACCACCGAATTGGCTCTTACCGCCGAGCGGCTGCTGCGTCACGAGTGCGTAAGAACCGATCGAACGAGCGTGAATCTTATCTTCAACAAGGTGACCGAGCTTGAGGTAGTACATATAACCGATTGTCACCGGGTTCAAGAACGGTTCACCGGTACGGCCATCGTAAAGTTTTGCCTTACCGATAATCTGTCCGTGTTCCGGATCCATCTTGTAAGAAACAATCGGCATCTTCTGGTAGGCTTTTTCCAATTCGCCAACGATATCGTCGAAGGATGCACCATCAAATACCGGCGTTGCAATCTTCATGCCGAGAACTTTTGCAGCCCAGCCCAAGTGCACTTCCAAAACCTGACCCACGTTCATACGAGAAGGAACGCCCAGCGGGTTCAAAAGGATTTGAATCGGACGACCATCTTCGGTAAACGGCATATCTTCAACCGGAACGATCTTCGATACGCAACCCTTGTTACCGTGACGACCAGCCATCTTGTCACCGACTTGGAGCTTTTTCTTCTTGGCAATGTAAACTTTCACCGTTTGGAGAACGCCCGGCTTGAGTTCATCACCTTTCGTCACCTTATCGATTTCCTTTTCCATCGTACGGGTCAAGCGATCAATCGATTCGTTTGCAACGGTAAGAAGACCAGCAGCCTTTTCTTGAGTTTCTGCATCGTCACGAGCAAAGGTCGAAGACGGAGCAATCGTCAAGAAGTCAAGACTGTTGAGCATCTTTTCGTTCAAAGTTGTTCCTTCCGAAATGCGAACTTCGTGGGTATCAATATCCACAATGCTGCCCGAAACTTTGCCCGAGAGCATTTCAATCATCGCATTGGTGCAAGTCGTCTTGATCTTATCAATATCGGCTTGGAACTGTTCCTTGATTTCGTTAATCTTTTCTTGATCTTCTGCGCGGCTCTTCTTGTCGTTATGATCTTTACGGCTAAAGACACGCGTTTCAAGAACGATACCCTTCATGCCCGGAGGCGCAACGAGAGAAGTATCGCGCACATCGCCCGCTTTTTCACCGAAGATAGCGCGGAGAAGTCTTTCTTCCGGAGAAAGTTCCGTTTCACCCTTCGGAGTCACCTTACCGACGAGAATATCGTCAGCGTGCACTTCGGCACCGACGCGGATAATGCCGCGTTCGTCAAGGTTCTTCAAAGCATCTTCGCCGACGTTCGGAATTTCACGAGTGAGTTCTTCCGGTCCACGCTTGGTTTCGCGAACTTCCACTTCGTATTCTTCTACGTGAATCGAAGTGAATGCGTCCTTAATCGCCAATTCTTCGGACACGATCACAGCATCTTCGTAGTTGTAACCATTCCACGGAATGAAAGCGATGAGAATATTTTTACCGATTGCGAGTTCGCCGTGATCCGTCGAAGCGCCGTCCGCCAAGACGTCACCCTTCTTCACAAAGTCGCCTACATTGACAACCGGTTTTTGGTTAATGCAAGAATCTTGGTTCGAACGTTCAAACTTGCGGAGGAGATAAGTATCCACCGGTTCGTGATCCAAGAATTCAAAGTTTTCGCCAAGTCCTTCCAACGGTTGGAATTCGCCGTTTTCGTCCAAAGTTCCGCGTTCGATAACGACAGTCATCGCATCGACGAACTTCACACGACCTTCATGCTTTGCACGCACAACGGTACCCGAATCCAATGCGGCACGACGTTCCAAACCAGTGCCCACCACCGGAGCTTCGGTGCGGAGCAGAGGCACAGCTTGACGCTGCATGTTCGAACCCATCAATGCACGGTTAGCATCGTCATGTTCCAAGAACGGAATAAGACCAGCTGCGACCGAGATAATTTGCTGCGGAGAAACGTCCATCAACTGGATGCGTCCTTCGAGAGCTTCGCTATCGACGGTCTTCAAATCAAATGTCGGTACAACGCCATTTTCAAATTTGCCCGATTCGTCCAGTTCGCCGCCGATTACGACGCGAGCTTTCAACGGATATTCATCCTTTTCACGAACCATCACAAAGTCTTCGGCGAAAGAAGTCAACTGATGACGTTCTTCCACATCCGTTTTTTCTGCATCCGAAGCTGCACTTGCAAGCATTCCTGCAAACAGCGGATCAAAACCCGCATTCTTCAAAACGGTATTGGCCGGAGCAATGTTAAAGGCATCTTCTTCGTCAGCCGTCAAATAGACCACGAAAGACGAAACGACATCATAAACCTTAGACGATTGCAAAACATAATCAGCTTTACCCTTAAAGGCTTCAAGCGGATTACCGTTGCGAACGAAATAGCTCGAACCATCATCGTTCTTAAATTCAAAGACTTTGTTCACAAAAGAATCAAAGAGAACGCGTTGGTTGTTGTCCAAATTCGAACGAACTTCAGCAATGTCCTTTGCGCCAAGTTCTAATTGCACAAAAAGACGCGGTTCGCGGACAAATCCTTTGTACAAACCAAAGTGCCACTTTTCTTCGGGGAAGTAAAGCGACTTGCCGTCTGCGCCCTTAAATTCTTGCAAACCGACAATGCGATACGGCGTTTCGATAAAGCCGAAATGGTTCACCACCGCATAAGTTGCAAGAGAGTTAATAAGACCGATGTTCGGACCTTCCGGTGTTTCAATCGGGCAAAGGCGTCCATAGTGAGTATAGTGAACGTCACGAACTTCGAAGCCTGCGCGTTCACGAGAAAGACCGCCCGGGCCCAAAGCAGAAAGACGACGCTTGTGAGTCAATTCCGACAGCGGGTTCATCTGATCCATGAACTGCGAAAGCTGGCTAGAACTGAAGAACGATTGCACAACCGTATTCACCGTGCGAGTATTCACCAAATCCCGCGGAGTCGGCGTTTCGTTATCGCCCGAGGTAAAGTTTTCACGGATGACGCGAGCCATACGAGAAAGACCGACAGAGAGTTGGTTCGCAACCAATTCCCCAACAGAACGGGTACGACGGTTTCCAAGGTGGTCAATATCATCCAAGACATAACCATCAGCGTCGCAATAAAGACCGACCATGTATTCGAAGATACCGAGGAAATCCGCTTCGGTCATCGTCATCGTGGTCAAAGACGGCTTTGAAAATCCTTTTTCAGCAAGAATTTTTTCAATCACCGGAGTATAAACTTTTGCATTCAAACGATAACGGCCAACTTCGCCGAGATCGTATTTGCGCGGATCATCCAAGAAAGTGCTTTCGAATGCAATCTGAGCGGTCGCCATATTCGGCGCTTCTTCCTGCGATTGATGCATTACAAAGTAAATCAGCTTCAAAGCTTCTTCTTTGGTCTTGCACTTATCCGCCAAAAGCGTGTTGTGGACGAGCATATTTTCTTCATCTACAGCGATGAAAGAAATTTCAAAAATGCCGCTTTCTGTTAAACGAGCTGCGCATTTGTCGTCAAAAACACGGTTAGCATCCAAGATGACTTCGCCCGAAGATGTGTCAATCACATCGGCAGCCACAATACGGTTGTAGTAATCTTCCATATTGCCAGCAGAAAGAGTCACCTTTTCAATATTTTTATAGAAAAGCGAAATAATATCTGCCGTCGTTTCGAAACCGATGCAGCGGAGAAGAGCCGTCGCCGGAATCTTCTTTTTGCGGTCGATAATCAAATAGAGAATATCGCCGTCCGTATTAAATTCTACCCATGCACCACGATGAGGAATGATGCGGCTCTTAAAATTCGAGCGTCCGTTCGGGAGAAGTTCTTCGTCAAAGCTTACACCAGGAGAACGGTGCAACTGAGAAACGACAACGCGTTCTGCGCCGTTGATAATGAAAGTTCCATTCTCCGTCATGATCGGCAATTCGCAGATCAAAACATCGTTTTTGATTTCTTCCTTCAGTTTGCGATCTTCGCCATCTTCTTCAAAGACCTGAAGAGAAAGATTTGCATGCAGAGGAATGGAGTGAGTAAGCCCGCGTTCACGGCATTCACGAAGACTGTATTTGGGAATGCCAAAGAAGTAGCCTTCGTACTTGAGCGCGAAGAGCTTCTTCACGTCTGTGATGGGGAAAATGTCTTGGAAAACACGTTCCAAACCTACTTTGAGACGCTTCTCGGGAGGAACGCCATTTTGGAGGAAGTGGTCATAAGAAGCTTTCTGCACTTCGACCAGATATGGAAGTTCCAGCTGGAACTTATTGGAGGAATAATTCTTTCGCTCCGTCATTTTAAAACCTCATCCAGTGAAAAAACTAAAACACGGGAAAAACACCAAAAGCCCACACATGCGTGCAGGCATTTTGGCGTATTCGAATTAACGAATCGAAGGCATTACTTCAGAACGACCTTGGCACCAAGATCTTCGAGTTCCTTCTTCATCTTTTCAGCGTCAGCCTTCGGTGCGCCTTCCTTGACGACACTGTCAGCCTTTTCGACCATTTCCTTGGCTTCCTTCAAGCCGAGGCCGGTGATTGCACGAACAGCCTTAAGAACAGCCATCTTGTTGGCGCCGCATTCAGCGAGAACGACGTCAAATTCAGACTTTTCTTCAGCAGGAGCTGCACCAGCAGCTGCAGCGACGACAACGCCACCCGCAGCAGCTTCAATGCCGTGTGCTTCCTTGAGGTAGTCAGCCAACTGCTTGGCTTCGAGGAGGGTAAGACCCGCGATTTGATCACCAATAGCCTTGATATCTGTTGCCATGATGTTTTTCTCCAATTATTCCGTTTTGAAAAGTTATTTGTGAGTGGTTGTGTAGAGAACTTAGGCGGATGCTCCAGCCTGTTCCTTCTCCAGTTTTTCCGTGAGAGATTTGAGTTGACCCGCAATGGTCGAACCCGGTCCAAGAATGATTGTGACCAACTGAGCAAGCATGCCTGCGCGGTCTGGAATCTTGGAAAGTTCAACGACATCGGAACCCGGGCGAACTGCACCATCCAGGTACAAGCTCTTAGCAACGAGGAAATCCGGATTTTCCTTATGGAATTTTTCGATTTCACGTGCCGGGCTAATCGGATCATCGGCCGGACCGACCATGACGGAAGTTGCACCCTTGAGTGCATCGTCAAGACCAGTAACGCCCATCTTTTCAAGAACCTTCTTCAAGAGAGTGTTCTTGACAGCGACATACTTAACGCCCTTGGACTTGAGATTCTTACGGAGCTTGTTGTCCAGTTCAACAGGGATCTTCTCATAGTTGAGAAGGAAGATCGAAGTTGCACCTTCAAACTCTTTAACGATAGAATCAACTTTCTGTTGTTTTTTAACTACAGCTTTCATTGTTTATCTCCTATCGTGTAAGGCTCATGTCGAGTTTGAGACTCGGCGTCATAGTTGCCGTAATAAAGAGGCTCTTGATGTAAGTGCCCTTAGCGGTCTGCGGCTTGTTCTTAATCACAGAATCAATCACAGCTTTTACGTTTTCAACGAGCTGCGGAACTGTGAAAGACATTTTGCCGACCGGAGCATGCACATTAGCGCCCTTGTCAACACGGTACTGAATTTTACCAGCCTTAAGTTCCTTCACGGTTTGAGCGACGTTAATCGTCACCGTGCCGGACTTCGGGCTCGGCATAAGTCCACGAGGACCGAGCACACGAGCAACCTTACTAATCACCGGCATCATGTCGGGAGTCGCAACGACTGCATCAAATTCGAGCCAGCCTTCCTGGATCTTCTGGACCAAG
>SAMEA104315433__coassemble_974_pt1 | contig 11987 bp, 9 predicted proteins | sample SAMEA104315433__metabat2_low_PE_037 | metagenome-assembled genome bin SAMEA104315433 (sample SAMEA104315433) | gut metagenome | biome: Monkey gut; feature: monkey-associated habitat; material: faeces | place: China | collected 2013 | reverse complement strand
GAACAGAGGACGAACCGTGAAGAACGATCGGGAAGCCCGGGAGCTTCTTTTCGATTGCGTGGAGAACGTCGAAAGCAAGAGGAGGAGGAACGAGCTTGCCCTGAGCGTTACGAGTGCACTGTTCCGGCTTGAACTTGTATGCACCGTGAGAAGTACCGATGGAGATAGCGAGAGAATCGCAACCAGTACGGGTTGCAAAGTCAATCACTTCTTCCGGCTTCGTGTAGTGAGAAACTTCAGAAGCAACTTCGTCTTCCACGCCAGCGAGAACACCGAGTTCTGCTTCGACGGTCACGTCGAACTTGTGAGCGTATTCAACAACCTTCTTGGTGAGGGCGATGTTTTCTTCGTACGGAAGAGAAGAACCGTCGATCATCACAGAAGAGAAACCGTTGTCAATGCAATCCTTGCAGAGTTCAAAGGTATCGCCGTGGTCGAGGTGGAGAACGATCTGCGGATGAGCGCAGCCGAGTTCCTTGGCATATTCCACTGCGCCCTGAGCCATGTAGCGGAGGATGGTGCCGTTGGCGTAGTTACGTGCGCCCTTCGAAACCTGCATGATCACCGGAGACTTGGTTTCAACAGCTGCTTGGACGATAGCCTGCATCTGTTCCATTGTGTTGAAGTTGAAAGCCGGAATGGCATAGCCACCCTTCACAGCCTTTGCAAACATTTCCTTGGTGTTAACCAAGCCGAGTTCCTTGTAAGAAACTGCCATTGTTTTACCTCGTTTTAGTTGTGGCGTATTGCTACGCCGTTTCGTTAGACAGAAGTCAATGTAGAAAATTTCCTTTGCGAAAGAGGAATTTTTGGATAAAAAGTGAGAAGACTTGGATAAAAGTCCAAGAAGAAACGGAAAAATTTCAAATTTCCGTTTCAAATTGAAACGCTTTTCGAAAAAATGCCGAAATTTGCGGAATTTTCAAAAATTTTATGCGATGGCATGGCTTTTGCAAAAGAAGGCGTGGAAAATTTTGAGTCGAGTCCGTTCGGGCTCGGGAGGTTTTTATGGAAGAATTTTCAAATGATTCGCAAAAGGTTCTTGCCAAAGCGCAAGAATTGATGGACAAAAAATCGCACTCGTATTTGGGCGTGGTTCATTTGGCGTATGGACTTTTGGAAGCGCCGGATGCGCGATTAAAAAATTTATATCGGGCGAAAAAAGCAAACATCAAAGAGATGGAAGGAAAGTTGGCGCCTTTCATCGATTCGGTTCCGAAATTGGTTGAAGTCAATCCGGATGCAGGTCGCCCGGACAATGATCTTTCGCGTGTGCTTCGCGCAGCAATTCAAGAGGGACGTAAAACGTCGCAGGCGGCAAGCCCGAGCGATATGTTGATTTCGCTCATGCGATTTGCCGAAGAACGTCGCGTTGCAAAAATTTTTGAAGACGCACTCGGTAGCGCCGAAGTCGTGGAAACGTGGCTTTCGGATCCGATGAGTGCAGCGGCAGTCGCCGAAGAAGAATCGCCTTTAAAACTTTATGGGCGTGAACTTGTTTCGCTTGCCGAAGAAGGAAAACTCGATCCGGTCATCGGGCGTGAAGAAGAAATTCGTCGGGTGATTTTAATTCTTTCGCGGAAAACGAAAAATAATCCTGTTCTCGTCGGGGAACCGGGCGTGGGCAAAACCGCTATTGTCGAAGGGCTTGCGATGCGTATTCACAAGGGCGATGTTCCCGATGCGTTAAAAGGCAAAAAACTTTTCTCGCTCGATTTGTCGGCTTTGATGGCGGGCGCAAAATACCGTGGCGATTTTGAAGAACGCTTGAAAAATGTGTTAACCGCTTTGGAAGAAGATGGCAATACTCTTCTCTTTATCGATGAATTGCACACGATTGTCGGCGCTGGAAAAACCGAAGGCAGTATGGATCTTGGAAATATGCTCAAGCCGAAACTTGCCCGCGGAGAATTGCACTGCATCGGTGCGACGACGACGCAGGAATATCGTCGTTACATCGAAAAAGACGCGGCGCTTGAACGTCGTTTTCAACCGGTTTCTGTTTTTGAACCGAGTCCGGATGAAGCGATTTCCATTTTGCGCGGCGTGAAAGAAAGTTTTGAATCGCATCATGGTGTGCGCATTCACGATGATGCGCTTGTCGCCGCCGTGAAACTTTCAAATCGTTACATCGCCGACCGTTTCTTGCCGGATAAAGCAATCGACTTAATCGATGAAGCCGCAAGTATGGTGAAAACGCAGCTCGATACAGTGCCCGAAGAATTGGACAATCTGCAGCGCAAAGAGTTGCAGTTAAAAATCGAAGAGCAAGCGCTCGCCAAAGAATCGGATGAGAAAAGCAAGAAGCGTCTTGCAGAACTCAAAGAGGAACTGACGACGACATCGGCTGCAGTCTCGGTGATGCAATCGAAATGGCAAGAACGCCGTGCGAAATTTAACGAATTGAAAAATGCGAAGGAAAGTCTTCACAAAGCCCGCGAAGAAATGGAACAAGCGGAATCGCGTTACGATTTGAATCGGGCTGCGGAACTCAAGTACAACACGATTGTCAATTTGGAAAAGAAAGTGCGAGAACTCGAAGAAGCTTCGCGCAAGGATTCGGAAAATGGTGAACTCACTCAAGAAGTTACCGAAGAAACGATTTCGCAAGTGGTGAGCCGTTGGACGGGAATTCCGGTGACGCGGCTTCGTGAAACGGAACGTGCAAAACTTTTGCATTTGGACGAACGTCTCCACGAACGCGTGATCGGGCAGGACGCTGCAGTGTCCGCGGTTTCGGAAGCGATTCTTCGGAATCGTAGCGGACTCTCGCGGGAAAACGCACCGGTCGGAAGTTTCCTCTTCCTCGGGCCGACAGGCGTTGGTAAAACGGAACTTGCAAAAGCTCTTGCCGAAGAACTCTTCGACAGCGAAAGTGCGATGATTCGTATCGATATGAGCGAATACATGGAAAAGCATTCTGTGTCGCGTTTAATCGGTGCGCCTCCAGGATATGTGGGCTACGAAGAAGGTGGTCAGCTCACGGAAGCTGTTCGCACGAAGCCTTATTCTGTCGTGCTTCTCGACGAAGTGGAAAAAGCGCATCCCGATGTGTTCAACGCACTTCTCCAAGTTTTGGATGACGGGCGTTTAACCGATGGAAAAGGCCGCACGGTCAATTTCAAGAATACGCTCATTCTGATGACGTCAAATCTCGGCTCGGACTTGTTTGCAAACGGTGCAAACAACGTCACCTTAGACGATGTGATGCCGCGGCTCAAAGGATTCTTCAGACCGGAATTTTTGAACCGCTTAGACGAAGTGCTGCTCTTTAAGAGTCTTTCGAAAGAAGAAATTTTCCGCATTGCGGGACTCAAATTCAAAGACTTGGCAAAGCGCGCAGCCCGCGAAGGATTCATCGTCAAAGCGACCGATGCCGCATTGCACGCCATCGCAGACAAATCGTATAATCCGGAATTTGGCGCACGTCCGATTCAACGTTTCCTCGAACACGAAGTGGAACGCAAACTTTCTCGCGCGATCATCAGCGGGGAAGTGAAGCCGGATGTTCCTTGTACGGTCGATTTCCAAAATGGAAATTTCGTCATCGCATAAGGCAAAAATTCTCAGTGAAAAAACGAAAAAGACTCGGAGAAATCCGGGTCTTTTTTATTTTTAAATTATGCAAAGAAAAATTGCAATTCTTTTGGCGACATTTAACGGCTCAGCCTATTTGCGCGAGCTTATTCATTCGATTTTAGCGCAAAAAGAATCTGCGTTTACACTTTACATTTCCGATGATGATTCGTCGGACGATACGCCGAAAATTTTAGAAGAATTTGCGAAAAATTTTCCGGAAAAAATTATCCTATTGCATCTTGAAAAAAGAAGCGGTGGCGCTTGTGCCCATTTCTTGCAAATGCTTGCGTATGTGTACGCGGACATTTATCTTTTTGCGGATCAAGATGATATTTGGGAAGAAAATCATCTGCAAAAATTGCTCGCCGCCTACGAAGAAAATAATGCAAAAAATTTGCAGCCGCTTTTAGTTTTCTCGGACATGAGCGTCATCGATGCTTCGGGAAATTTGCTTGCTCCTTCTTTTTTAAAGCTCGAAAAATTGCCGCAGAAAGTGCTTCCGCCGCATTTTTATTTTGTGCAAAATAATATCTCGGGCTGTGTCATGCTTTTTAATGCGGCATTAAAAAATTTGGCGTTGCACGATGAAAAAAAATTGACCGAAAATTTATCGCTCGTTCCAATGCACGATGCGTTTCTCGCGGTAACGGCTGCCGAATTCGGAAAAATTATTTTTGTCCATTCGCCGCTACTCAAATACCGCAAACATGCGAAAAATTCTCTCGGCGTTCAAGCGGTAACGCAAGTGTCGCATATCGCAGAACGCTTTCAAAAACAGCGCAGCGATTTCTTGCGGGCCGAAAATTTTGCCGCATTTTTTGTTGAATATTTTGAAAAAAAATTGCCCGAAAAAGAAAGAAGAATCTTGGAGAAATTTTCCAAAATTTCATCGCAGAAAAAAATTTTGCGTTGGAAATTTCTTGCGCAAAATGGATTTTTAAAAGCGGGAATTTTTCGCCGCATTGCGCAGTTGATTCGTTGGTAAATTAAAATCCCATGATTGTATAAGCGCCGACGCGGACGCGGTCATTGTTTTTATCTTGCAAAATGCCGATGGCGATTTCGCCCATAACTTGCAAATTCGGAAGAATTCCCATTTGAACGCGCGGGACAAGATCCACCATAAAATCTTGCTTCATATTGCCAAAACTTCCCGACGATTCAATTCCCATCATCGCGAGAATCGCTTTGGTAAATTTGAATTGCGGTGTAATGCCAAATGCAAATTCTGCGCCACCGCCATCGCTTACGATGCGATCAAAAAATCCAAGCCGCACTTCGTAAAGGGTGGAAAAAATCCGAGAGACCGGTTGCAACGTCGCATACGAAAAGACGAGTCCCGAACCGCGGTCGGTGCCAATGCCAAATAAAAAATCTGCTTCGATGGTGGAGTATTCAAAGACGCGGTATTTTGTGCCGAGAGTCATATAACTTTGCACGGATTCCAAATCGTCTTCGGTGTCAAATAAAAGTTTTCCGCCGATTTCCCAATAATCGCTAATCGCTAGTTGCGCATTTAATGGCAAGTAAGCGTCTTCTTCGTAATTCGTGTAAAATCCTGCGCCGAGAGACATGCGGTCGCGGGTCATAAATTCGGGGCCGAATGTGTAACGCGTATCCCAAATGCGGTCAAGTGCAAACGCCGAAACGGCAGTGAATGCCAAAAGAAAAAGGATGCTTTGAAAAATGCGTTTCACAAAATAAAATTAGAAAATTTATCGGTTGAGAGTTGCCGCCCACGATTCGGTAAGCCGCGAAAGAATTTCGGTTCGAATTTTATCGACGAAGGCGGTGCGTTCTTCGGGGCGAATAATTTTTTCTTGATTCACAGAAAAGGGAATCGGTTCACCGTCAGGAGAAAGGGCGAATACGAGATCGCCGCGGATGCGTAATGTATCGGCCGATAAAATTTGCAACAGATTTTTTCCGATTTCTAAATGAGAATGCAGCTGCAAATCGGTTTCTCCCGGAGAAATGGCGAGCGCAGAATCTTTCCAATCAAAAGGTAACGCAGCGAGGCTATTTAATTTCGCTTCGCCGTGAGCGGAACGCAGCCAAATCGTATCTGTCGAAGGATTCTGAACTTTTGTTTCTAACGAAAAATACAGAACGCCGAGACTATCGGGGAGAATGCCTTTTGCGATATTTTGAATGAGCAAAATCATTTTTGGATTCGGAACGATGCCGCCGAGAGAACCGCCTGAAAATTTTTCCAGATGAACTTGTGCGGAATCAAAAGAGGCGCCGCGGAGTTCTAATTTACATTGGCGAAGAATGCTTGCGGCTTGAACTTTCCGCGATGCTGCGCAGTTCAAAAGACATACAGCGATGCCGCAGAGAAAAATTCCGAATAAAATTTTTTTACAAGAAAATGCCATAGAGAAAATTTAACAAAAGAATTTTTGGCAGAATAAATTGATTGCAATTTCCGATTGTAAAATGTCTAAAATTTCATCGGGAATGAATACTTCATTTCAAAATCAAAACAAAGATTCCATCAAAATCCCCGCCATTTTTTGTGGCGATATTTTTTGCAAATACGCTTGATTCATTTCGATTTCAAAGCCGATGTATTTTTCGGGCGGAAAAATTTTTCGAAGAGCGGTCGTGTGTCCGTCGTTTTTCCCTTGATACGGATAATTTTTTCGAACGCGCAAATCAGGCGCAATGAGAATTAAATTTTTTTGAATTTTTTTGGCAAAAGCAGATTCTTCTTTTCGGCTCGGGTCGTATAAAATTCCCAAATCGGCGTTTCGAATTTCACCGTTTAATTCGGGAGTAAAACTGTGAATCGATAAATGCAAAATTTCAGCGTTCGGATTTTCTAATTCATTTTTTATTGACTGCAAAAAATTTCCGCGGTATTCGTTAAAATATTCTTTGAGTTTTTGTTTGATTTCTAAAGGCTCGTCTTCGCTAAATTCCGAAAAGCGATGATTGCGATTGGAATTGCGGTTCAAGTCAATTGCTAAGCGAGAAAATTTTCCGGCGATTGAAAATTTCGGAGCTAAAATTTTTTGAAGCGCAAAAAAAACTTCAAGCGCTCCGATATCGTATCCGCGATGAGTTTTCAAAATTTCTTGCGCAGAATCATTTTGAAATTTCGCAGATAGATAATCTGGAATGGCGTTTGAAGCGTGCTCGCAGCTTAAGAAAACACTTTTGTTTAAGCTACTCATAAAGTGAATTTTCAGAAAGGCATTTCGCGAGTTTCGAATATTCAAGAATGAAATTTTCGCGACTTGGATTTGCACCCAATTTTTTCACTAACGCAGAAGCGAGAGTGCCGCGCGATAAAATTTTTTCTAAAACGCTTTGCGATTCTTTAGAAATATTTTCGCGCACACGATTGAAAATAAATTTCAAAAGTTCCGACGCTTTCATCGAATCTTTTTGAATGCCGAATAATTGCAAATATTTTTTGTCGGAAATTTCTGCGCTTTCGGCATCCTTTACAGTTGCAAATAAAATTTTCACCAAGCGTCCTGTTTCAAAAGCTTGCTGCTCTTTTTCGCTCGCAAAAATTCCGTTTGCAAAGGCTTTTAAAAATGCCATTTCAAATTCGGCGATGGCGACATCTGCTTTCGGGCATTCTTGAATATCGACTAAGCGAATTTCAATGGCGCCACGGTCAAAGCGGGCGATGGCTCCGCGGCTATTTAAGAAGAAATGATTCAGCAAATGATCGGTATCAAAAGGCGCAATGTCCTTTTTGATTTTTTCAAAAATCACTTTGTTGTAATCGCTTTCGGTAAAGACCGCTTCGGGAATCACTTGCCCAGTAATGCTCGGAATTTTTTCTTGATTGTGACGATACGTTTCGATGCGCGCATCTTTATAACCGGTAAATTTTCCGTCTAAATACGGGCTCGATGCAGCAATCGCTGGGATTAACGGCAAAAGTAAACGAATCGCTGCGTGTAAAATTCCAAATTCTTTATCGCCTTGAAAAGACACATTCAAATGCGTCGATTGTAAATTTGCCCAACCGTGTCCGCGGCAATCAAAAATACGATTATACGCTTCGTAAATTTCGTTGCAATCGTAAGGCCAAAGTTTTGTTTCGCACATCGGATCCATAAACGGATGCGCTGCTGTTGGCAAAAGTTCTGCGTTTACACTTTTTAATTTTTCGTTCGCGGCTAAAATTTCATCGTGAAATTTTTTAGACCAACCGACAAAACTCTTTGCGGGTTCGGCGCATTTAAATTCCAAAACATGGGCGACAAGTTCATTCGAAAGTCCGACAACGCCGTGTTCTAAGTCCGATAAATTTTCGCCTTTTTCGTCTTTTCCTAAAACGACATCGACGCAAGGATTTACTTTGCCTGTTTCTTTGGAAACAATCATGTATTCGAGTTCAAGCCCAAAGCGTTCAAATAAATGAAAAGGAGAGTCCATAAAGCTTAAACCTCTTAGATAATGTACGAATCAATTCCGTGATGTTGTAATAAACGCTGCTGCGCCGAATTCATGCGTTCTTCAATTCGATGGCGAAGCGAATGCATCACCGTCAAATAAAGTTTTTCGCCGCCGAGTTGATCTTCGACGCCATCATCGATACTAGGATTGTCGTTGACTTCAATCACCATCGGCTTTCCGTTGACTTCTTTTAAATCAACTCCGTAAAGCCCGTTTCCGATTAAAGAAGCGACACGCAACGCGGCTTTGATAATTCCGTGCGGAACTTCATCGAGCGGCACGCAGTCGTAAAGTCCGCAGACATTGTCTTTATTTTTCGAATTCCAGTTGTAAATTTGCCAGTGATCTTTTGCCATGTAATAGCGGCAAGCGTAAAATGGGCGACCGTCCAAAATGCCAATTCGCCAGTCAAAATCTGTCGGCGTAAATTCTTGTGCGATAATCAAATCGCTGCCTTCAAACATTTTATCGAGTTGCTCTTGCAATTCTTTTTCGTCTTTGACTTTTACAACGCCCATCGAAAAACTCGAATCCGGCGCTTTTAAAATCATCGGGAATCCGATTTCTTTCGAAAGTTCGTGGCGGTTTTCGGAATGTGCAATAATCGTATGCGGCGCAGGAATTTTTCCAACGGTCATAAGTTCTTGCAAATACACTTTATTTGAGCAGCGCAAAATGCTATCGGGATCATCGATGACCGCAATGCCTTCGGATTGAGCGCGACGTGCAAAAGCGTAAGTATGATGGTTCACATTTGTCGTTTCACGAATGAAGAGCGCATCAAATTCGCCGACGCGGTGATAATCTTTTTTCGTAATCAGTTCCACGCGAAAGCCTGTCTTTTCGGCGGCGCTAATAAACTTTTGAATCGCCTTGGCATTGGACGGCGGTTCTTTTTCTTCGGGGTTTACAAGAATTGCTAAATCGTATAAATATTCATCGTTATGAGGCGACGCAAATCGATTTTTATCAAAGTAATCTTTTGCAAATTCATCGACCATTTCCAAATGCGATTCGGGAATTTCGTTCACGCAAATCGGGCGAATGCTTTGGATAAACCATTTTTGTTTGAACACAAAATGGGCGCGCAAAAGGGGCGCTTGGAAAAGTCGATAAAGTTCCTGCGAAAGTTCCAAATAATGCGGCGAAACATTTTGTCCAAAATAAATGGACAAAGTAAATTCGGTGCTCGTCAATTTTTTTAAACTGCGCTGAATCAAATCATCAATTTCATCGGTGATATTTTTGACGACTGCAGGCGCTTTAAAATCGCGAATGCTTTTTACATTCGGAATCACTTTGTGTCCGCGGGCTTCTGCTAAAAGCGAAACGTAATAACCTTTGCTTTGGTAGCTGTAATCTTTGCACAAATTAAAAACGCGGACATTTCGCATTTTCGTGTAATCGGTGTTTGTGAGGTAATCCTTTGCCGAAACGATGTTGACTTCAGATACGTGAAACTTCCAATTTTTCGGGTTATTGACAACGATAATCTTTTTCATTTTTTCTTCGGTTGTACGGCAAGTATTAAACTGTCGTAGGTTAAAATTCCAAGTAAAATACTGTGAACAAGTCGGTTGCGTTCAACAGCGTAATAGTTATTGTTGGCGATAGGATTTGTGCTATCGGGATCAGCGATTAAGAATTTTTTTTCTTCGTTCTCGCCATAGACAACAATGAAATGTCCCATCGGTTCACCGTGAATATCATCGTAAACAGACATATTTTTTTCGTTTGTATATTCACGTTTGCTTTGATACAAAAAAGTCGTCGAAACTCCTGTGATTAAAGGAATATCTTTTTTGAAATATCTGTCAAAAAGTCCGGGCTTAAAATCTTTTAAGTTGACAATTCCGCCCGCTTCGATAAAACGCAAATACGCTTTGATGGCGATGCGCAATTTGACTTTCTTTTTCGCAGTATATTCAAGTTCTAATTTATGATACAATTCATTCATCGGCAAATCGACCCAAGTCGGATCAAAAATTTCCAGGTTCACCGAATGAATGGTGGCATCAAATCCGCGTTTTAAAGCGTCAAGCCCTAAAAATACGCCTAACGTGCCCCCGCCTTCGAGCATTTCAATTTCGGAAATGAGTTTGGGCAAAGAAATTTTGTAGCCATAATGATTATAAATGGCGTGTAAGCTTGTTGGCCCACAAGTGACGTCATCGGGTTGAGGAAGAATTTTCACTTTCATCATCAAAACCGTGAAGTAAAAGTTGTTTTTATTGCAAATAATCTATAAAATTTTGCAAAAAATGTAAAACGAGAAATAAAAAAGGAAAGGGAGCAAAAATTGCTCGACTTTCCTAAAATCAATTAACTAAAAAGACCTTTCACCTTTTCGAGAAGGCTATCGTCTTTTGCCGTATCCTTGTCTTTGCGGAGTTCGGCGAGTTGCTTGTAAAGATCTTTTTCTTTCGAAGTTAAATCCGTTGGAATTTGCGTTTCCACTTCGACGAAAAGATTTCCGCGGCTGCTTGCGCCACCATTTAATTCCGGAAGGCCTTGAGCCTTTAAGCGGAAAACGGCACCGGGTTGCGTTCCTGCAGAAATTTTAATCGAAACTTCGCCACCGTCCAAAGTCGGGATGCGTTGCGTTCCGCCGAGGGCGAGTTTATAAACGGGGATTTCGATTGTGCAATGCAAATCGGAACCTTCGCGCATATAAAAGTCGTCTTTCTTTTCAGCGATGACGACGAGCAAATCTCCCGAAGCTCCGCCGCGCGGTCCGCAATGACCTTCTCCGCGGAGTTTCAGATATTGTCCTTCGGCAATTCCTTCCGGAATTTTAATCGAAATCGTTTCTTCTTCGAGAACGCGACCTTCTCCATGACAATGTGCACACGGCTTTGCGATGACTTCGCCAGTTCCGCCGCAATTTGTACACGGCGATTCGCTCACCATCTGGAAGAACGATCGGGTGACATGACGGACTACGCCCGAGCCTTTACAAGTGGGGCAAGTTTCAACGCCTTCGCCGCCTTTGCCTGCGCATTCCGTACACGGTGCATAGCGTTTTAAGCGCACTTTTTTCGTCGTGCCCGAAAGAATTTCTTTGTAGGAAAGGGCGATTTTAATCTGCAAATCTTGACCGCGAGGTGGACCTTGTCTGCGGCTGCCGCGCGATGAAGAATGGAAGCCTCCAAAGCCTCCGCCGAAAATATCGCCGAATTGGCTGAAAATATCTTCGAAGTTGCTGAATCCGCCGCCGAATCCTCCAGGACCGCCTGCGCCACCGGGCATCGCATGTCCGAATTGATCGTACTGTGCACGCTTCTTCGGATCCGAAAGGACCTCGTAAGCTTCCGCCGCTTCCTTGAATTTTTCTTCGGCTTCTTTGTTGCCCGGATTTTTGTCCGGATGATACTTGATGGCGAGCTTCTTGTACGCGTGCTTAATATCTTCAGCACTGGCGTCTTTGGCAACGCCTAAAACTTCGTAGTAATCTCTTTTCTCAGCCATAATCAAACTCTCTTCTTGTGAAATTCAAAATTAAAATTCAAAATGAGCAAAAAAGGATTTTCCCCTCTGGAGAGGGAAAAATCCTGTGTTTTCAACCAAGGAGAATCATTAATTCTTCTTGTCGTCATCGACGACAGTATAGTCTGCATCGATAGGACCGTCGCCCTTCTTGCTTTCGCTCTTCGGAGCTTCGCTATGCGGAGCAGAAGATGCGCCTGCGTTCGGAGCGCCTTGTGCGGCACCGGCCATCGAACCGAGCATGTTCTGGAGTTTTTCAACAGCTGCATCGATTTCGGCCTTCGAACCATTGTCCTTCTTATCCTTGATTTCTTGGATAGCGGCTTCGAGCTGGCTCTTGGTGTCGGCAGGAATCTTATCGCCGACTTCCTTCAACTGCTTTTCTGCCTGATAGACAATTTGTTCTGCCTTGTTCTTCGCATCTTCTTTTTCGCGGTCTGCTTTATCCTTTTCGGCATTCGCTTCGGCATCTTTCTTCATGCGTTCAATTTCTTCTTCAG
>SAMEA104315433__coassemble_948_pt1 | contig 12217 bp, 11 predicted proteins | sample SAMEA104315433__metabat2_low_PE_037 | metagenome-assembled genome bin SAMEA104315433 (sample SAMEA104315433) | gut metagenome | biome: Monkey gut; feature: monkey-associated habitat; material: faeces | place: China | collected 2013 | reverse complement strand
GGATTTTGCATTATAAGGAGGCTTCGTAATATCGACGACGCCTGAACCATGCGGAAATTGAATCTGAGCAAAAAGCGCAGAAACAGAAAGCAGAACGAGCAAAGAAAAACGGATCAAGGAAACCTCAAAGAGAACGTTGCTTTAAATATAAACAATAATGATTGAGAATTAGAAACGAGAAGGAATTTAAAGGGTGGCGCCTTCGGCGCAGAAAAGAAAAATCCGCGGCTTCGCCGCGGATTCTGCGTTCTCTATTTTTAAAATCGGTTACAGCAACTGCCAAAGCACAGCTTTATGAGCGTGTAAACGGTTTTCGGCTTCTTCAAATGCCAAATTGACTTTGGGATTATCCATCACCGAATCCGTAATTTCTTCGCCGCGGTGAGCGGGGAGGCAGTGGCTCACTTTGCAATGTGCCGGTGCGAGTTTCAAAAGATCATCGTTGATTTGGAAAGGTAAAAAGTGACTTTGCTTTGTCGCTTTTTCGCCTTCTTGACCCATGCTGACCCAAACATCGCTATAAAGAATATCGGCGTCTTTGACCGCTTCTTTCGGGTCGTGGAAAACGCGGTATTGGGTGCCGCGCTTTTTAAAGAGCGGTTCCATTTCGCGGATGACGGAATTCGGCTGTTCATAGCCTTCGGGGCAAGCGAGAGTAAAGTTCATTCCGAGCTTGGCGCAGAGAACGAGGAAAGAATTGGCAACGTTATTGCCATCGCCGATAAACGCAATCGTTTTGCCTGCATAATCGCCGAGTTGTTCTTTAATCGTTTGAGCAAAAGCAAAAGCTTGGCACGGATGATCATCGTCGGCTAAAGCATTGATCACGGGAATGGAACCGTATTCGGCGAGTTTTTCGACGAGTTCTTGCTTAAAGCAGCGAACGACTAAAGCGTTCACCCAACGAGAAAGGCAGCACGCTACATCGTGAATACTTTCGCGTTTACCGAGTCCGATGGAATCCGGAGAAAGGAGCACGGCAGAACCGCCGAGCTGATTCATGCCCACTTGGAAAGTCGTAATGGTTCGGAGAGAAGGTTTTTCGAAGAACATGCCGATATTCTGACCGTGAAGACGATCGGAATACTGTCCGTTGTGGACTTCTTTTTTCAGGCGAATGGCGATATCGACCGTTTCGAGGATGCGTTCCTCGCTCCAGTCGGCGAGACGTAAAAGATGTTTATTTCTGTCGGTCATGTTCTCATCCTTTTCCCGTGTGAAGGAAAAACAAAAAAACCGGTCCAAAGTTTTTTGGGCGGTTGTGTTTTCCCGTGTTGCGGGAGGAAAGACACAATATAATAGTTTTTTGCGAAAAAAGGAAATTTTTTTAAGAAATTACAAAAAGGTAAGAAATAATTGGGGAAAATTAGGAGAAAGGAATGAAAAATTAGAATGAAGAACTTCTTGAATTTCTTTTTTTAATTGACAAAACGAAAATGAATTATTAACTTCATTTTATGCTTACGTTACCCCCCCCCTTGCAAATTTCGTGCCGAATTTAATTGGCAATTTACGGTATTTGCGGTAAGCATTTTTCACAAACAGTTGAAAAAACAAAACGCATTGGAAATTCTTCAATGCGGTAAAAATTCCTTAAAAAGGAGGAGAAATGAAAAAAATCATTTTCATGTTTTTGGCGCTATCTGCGTTCTCGGCATTGGCTTTTTGCGAAACCAAAACGGGAACTTATGGCGATTTGAATTGGAAATTTATACCTGAAGACAGCACGATTGTTTTTAGCGGCAATGGAGAATTTATTGAACCAGATAGATATATGTGGGCTGGTTGGAATATTGCCCACGTTGTATTAGAAGAAGGGATTACCAAAATTGGAAGCAAATTTAGTCAGTTGTTTATGGAAATGAAAACGCTAGAACTGCCGAATTCATTGACAACAATTAGTGAAGATTTTATTCAGTCTAGAACAAACTTAGAATACCTTAAATTCCCAAACAACATTGATTCTTTACCAGGATGGACAATTTCGAATAGTCCAACATTAAAGTATGCAAAGTTGCCGAGCAAATTAAAAAAAATTAAATCGAATGCGTTTATACAAGATACTTCTTTGGCTTATTTAGAAATTCCTGCGGGGGTGAAAGAAATTGCAACTTTGGCGGTTAACGAAAAAAATATTCAAAAATTAGTTCTTTTAAGCGATTCTTATTATACGAATGTGGAGAACGCTTTTGCTTCTCTATTTCAGTCGCATAACGCTCCTTTGCTTGTGCTTGTGGATTCGAGTTTAGTGGAAAAATATAAGACGGCTTTGAATTCATCTTCGTATTCTAACATTTCTGTTGAAGCGGTTAAAACGAATTTGGATTATAATGAATCGAAAAAGATTTTAACGATTGAAACCAACCGCAACCTTTTTGAAAATCCGATTGAAGAATCGGCATTTAAAACGGGAAAAGAAAAAAATGCGACGACGATTGCATTTAAAAATTCTCCAATGGGCGCAATTGATGCCGATGTTTTTAACAGCTATCCGAATTTAAAAACGATTTATTTTGATGATGAATCTGCCAACATTACTTTGCAATTATTAGGGAAAATTAAAAATCCCAGTGCGCTCTCGCTTCAATTTGAAAGTTTTGATGGCGCACAAAATTTTTTGAAGCTCGCTTCCGAAAATTGGCATCAGTTGAATTGGCAACTTCATTTTGCGGTAAATGATTCGCTTTATTTCGATTATGATTTAAAAAATCAAATTTTAACGATTGGCGGAAAAGGCGCAATTCCTGATTATGATATTGCTTCTACTCCTTGGTATTTGGCTGCAGATTCCGTGAAAAAAATTGTGGTGAAAGAAGGTATTACAGAAATTGGAAATTACGCTTTGAATAATTTAAAATACACATCGCTCACTTTGCCGAAATCGCTTAGAACGATTAAGACAAACGCTATCGGAAACTCGGATTTAGATTCTTTAATTATTCCCGAAGGCGTCGAAACGATTGAAGCGAATGCTGTATTTTGGTGCAGAAATTTGAAGTATATCAAATTGCCGAAAAGTTTAAAGACAATGGAGATGTCACCATTTGGTTTTTCAAGCGAAAAAATTTTGAAAATTGATATGCCCGAATCGATGGCGATGACGGCGATTCCCGAATTATTTGCAGGGGATGCGTCTCTAATGACTTCAATTACTTTGCCGAATAATATTACGCGCATCGAAGCGAAGGCGTTTAGCTCTTCGGGCCTCAAGTCAATTTAACTGCCGGATTCGATTAAGACGATTTCGGAAAGCGCATTTGAAACATGCAAAAATTTAAAGAGCGTCGTGATTCCTAAAAATATCAAGAGTATTGAAGCTTCGGCTTTTGCCAATAATCCAAATTTAGATAGCATTGTGATTTTTGCAGCGGAACCGCCTGTGACTTCCCAAAGCGCATTCAATGCTATCTCTGAAAATGCAAAAGTTTATGTGCCTTACGGAACATTAAAATTGTATCAAGCAGAAATTCCATACAGTTCGATGAAACTCGTGGAAATGGCAAAAACGGCGATTGTGAAAAATCGAGTCCGCATTACCAAAGTGGAAATTCAAGACGGTAGAATTTTAAATGCCGCGTGCAAAAATCTTTCGGTTTACAATTTAAATGGCACCAAAATTTATAGCGGAAACGATGCGCAAATTTCCGTTCCTACCAAAGGAATTTACTTGGTGAAAACGAGAAATTAAAAAAGCTCGGAGTTAAATTTTTATTGCAGTTGCGTCGTCGCGCAGCTGCAATATGTATTTTGGTTGCACTTGTAAAAATTCAGAATCCGCTTGAAATTCTTTTTCGGGTTGATTGCGTCCTAAAAGAATTGCCGCGTCAATTCCTGCGTTCATCGCGCCGCCGATATCGGTTGCCAAAGTATCGCCGATCATGATGATTTTCATTTTTTGCGGAAGAGAATTTTTTGCTTTTTCAAAAATTTCACGAAACGGTTTCCCGAGATAAAAAACTTGCGGATGCGTTTCTAAAAAAAGGCGATGCGCATAACAGCCCGAAACTCCTTCGCGGTTTCCGTTATTGCGGGGCGCCCACGCATCGGGATTTAAAACAATCAGTTTGGCGTTTGGCTTCTGTAAAATGCGAAGAGCATTTTCCCAAATGAATTCGGATTTTCCTTGTGACGAAATGATGACGGTATTTTCTTTTGGCGAATCGCTGATGGAAACTCCCGCTTGCATTAAATGCGCTTTGCCGTCTTCTTTTCCAATGTAAAATGCTTCGCGAATTTTTTGTTCTTTCGCTAAATTTTCAAAAAGAGTTCCCGAAGAAATAATTTCAGACGCGGCAAAAGGAATTTTTAATTGCGCAAGATGTTCAACCATTTTTTCTATCGCAGACGATGCTGCATTTGTCACGAGTCGCATCGGCTTTCCGCTTTGGCGCACTTTTTGATACATCGCTACGGCGCCGGGATATAAAAAATTATCGCGGCAATAAAATGTGCCGAACGCATCAAAGAAAAAGGCCTCGTAATTTTCGAGAAGAAAATCGAGGTCAACCGTTTTGGTTTGATTGGGCATCGGACGGAAACCACCGACTTGAAAGTAGTGCTTGTAAATTTCGCGCTCGAAAGCTTCCATTTATTTTGAAATCCTTTTTACGCCCCAAGTGGCAATGGAATTTTCATTTTTCCAAAGAATTTTTTCTTGGTAACGGATGAGAAGAGAATAGCGAACGAGATAAACTCCGGTCGCAACGGCTTCGCGGTTGCTCGCTAACGCATTCCACCGCAGGAAAAATGTCTGCTTTTCACGAAGACAATTTCCGTTTGAAAAATGTTCGTCAGCGCAATTTGTTTTCGAATGCACCGCGGTAACAAATTCGCCTGCGCGCGTATAAATTTGAAATGAAATCGAAATGGATAAATCATTTGCCGCAATTGAATCGAGCGGAAGCTTCGTCGTTTCCATTAAATAATGGCGAAAATCTTCGTCGCCGATTTCCAATGCGATGCCGAGTTCATTTTCGTTCGGATGATTTTCGCTAGTGGAAAAAATGCGTTCGAAAATCGGTGTGCGGTTTGCGGTATCGCTCGGAAGAATTGTCGCTAGAGAATTTGTGCGAAATTGAATCGGCAATTTGCCAAAAATTTTTGTGAAAGAATTGTTGTTGAAATTTCCCGAAGAATCGCGCAAAGAGCGGGGAAGTATTCTCAAAGAATCGCCGGATGCCGGAAATCCTTCTTGATGATTCCACACGGCAATCGCAGCGAAATGGTCCGCTTTCCATTCGAGCGATGCGGTGAGCGGCTTCGTAAAATTTTCGTGTTTGTATTCGAAAATTTCTGCGGGCGAATTGGCGACAGCGCCGGCAACGAAAACGGGCTCGCTAAATTGAATGGTGAGAGAATCTTTGCCGTGTTCGTGCGCAGTTAAAATGGCGCTTGTGATTTTCGGCGGCAATTTTTCTTTCATCTTGACGGACATCGTCGTCGAATCGGTGAAAAGAATTTCGGCGGTTTTCGATTTTTCGGAAAGCGCAGTTTTTTGCAACGCTAAATTTTTATCTTGCGGAATTTTGAAAATGAGTTTATTCGCCGCGGATGAATCCCATAAAATTTCGCGGGCTGGGATTGTGATCTTTTCATCGAGTCCGTTTTGATTTGGAAAATAAAATGAAATGCTTTTAATCGAAGAATCTAAACTTTCTTTCGAAAAATTGCCGAGGAAAATAATTTCTGCTTGATCGGCAAAACCGTCGCCGTTCGCATCGAGAAAAAAATTTTTTTCGGCGGAAGGCGGAATCGGTTTTTGAATAAATGCAGCGAATGCACTCGTTGAAAAAACGGCGCCACTCAGAAGAATTTTTGCGCAGCGTTTAACTGTGAAGAATCCCATAATCGCGACCTTCTGCGGGGACGATTAAACGCATTTCCGAAAGGATGCCGAGACGCTTTTGCAGAATGGCTTGAAAATCTTCGCCGAGTTCTTCTTCGTCATCTTGATCCAAATTGTAGGCGTAAAAACTGCCGTCGGCAAAAAGGGTGAAGCAACAATCCCAATCGATTTTGGATTTTTCGTCGTCCATGCTTTCGAGCATTAAAATCGGACGCGGCGCAGGAATCGGTTTGGCGTGTCCGTTTTCGTAGAGGAAATAATTCCGCGAAATCAATAAATGTTCCAAAGCCATCGACGGTTTTGTGTCGGCAAATTCATTTCGCAGACGGCGAATATTGCCGAGGTCATCTTCGAATGGATCTTGGAAATCTTGCGGCAAAACGATTTGCCAATAATCAAATTTTTTGCCCGAGGCATTAAAGCGTTCTTGCCATTCTTTTGGCGGGTCGGGACGCATCATTAAAAAATCTTCGAAGCCGTCGAGGATTTCGTCGAAGCGCGATTCGTAGGGAGAATTTTTTTGTTCTTCGATTAACGCGAGGACGGATTGAATTTTTTCGTCGGTAGACGGCGTGAAAAGTTCTTCGTTATTTTCGGACATTACCATTCCTCGGTCGTTTTGGTGGTGAGACTCATTGCGAGTTTCTTTTCGTAGTAAGCGCTTTCATCGATGAAAATCGGATGCACCGGAAATTCGCCATCGTAAAGAACATCTTTGCCGTCGAAGGTCATAAAAATCGGATCGCCCGGTTTGACTTCTTGATAGTCGGCTTCGCGCAAATTCGGATGCACCATCGCGGTAATTTCGCCGAAGGCATCGCGCGGATAATCGATGTCTTTAAATTGCGTGTAAACATCGACTTTCTTTTTGGGCTTTTGCTGTAAAGTGCCGCGGTTCCATTCTTCGGCAAGTTCAAGATAACGAGTGACGACTTGTTCGGTTTCGAAGAAAAGTTTTGCGTCTAACGTGCCGTGCGGCTGCGGACCCACTTCTAAGCAAATATCCGCTTTCGCAATCGTTCCGAAATACGGCGATTCGCCGCGTTCTTCGGGCTGATAATAGATGAACGCATTCGGAAATTCGTAAACGAGTTCTGCGCTTGCGCGCATCGTGAACGGATCGCGCGTCGAAAGGATTAAGCACACGCCCATATTCGCAGTCGTGTTGTGCACATCGATGATGAGATCGGTTTTTGTGTTTTCGCCTTTCGGTCCAAAGCGAAGATTCAATTCTTGCGCCCGACGAATTTCGTAAGCGGTTGGATTTTTGAGCGCGAGAAGTCGATTCGCAAAACTGCGGTTTAAATCGCGGTCCACATAACGACGGCAAACTGTAGAAGCTTCGATGTTCGTGTGGACGAGTTCGAGTTTTGCAGACGGGCATTTTTCTTGATAAGCGGAAAAATTTTTTGCCCATTTCTGATAAATTTTAATGCCGGTGAGTTCGTTTCCATGAGTTCCGCCGGCGACGACGATATTTTTGATCGTATTCATGATTTTAAATTAGTAAAAATTGCGAACAAAAAACGCCTGCGATTGCAGGCGCCGAAGAATTGACAGGGAATTATTTTTTAGGCTTTTTGAAAATCTTGTAAAAGCAAAATGCGTTTAATGCAATAATTGCCGCCCAAGAAAAAGTCATAAAAATGATTCCGCCAGTTGTTAAATTCATTAGTGAATCCTCCGATGTTTTTGTGCGCGGCCGCTCTTCCACGCATACCAAATGGCTCCATTCAAAAGTCCGATGAGAGCGAGCAAGAAAATGCGGAAGCCTAAAATGAAACTTCTTTGACTCATCGTAAAGCCGAAGAAATTCGCTTCTGCGGTCTCTTTAATATTGCTCATCGTGAGCACATTCCAACCGTCGTGAACAATCCACGCGACCAAAAGAAGGATGAGAGCTGCGGGGCAAACGAAGCGGATGATAATGCGGAAAAATTTCGGAAGACGAATGGCGCTGCCATCGTTCAAAAGTTCAAATCCAATCGAATCGCGTCTGTGGCGTTTTTTCCCGAGGATGATGGTGAAAATGAGAGCTTGTACAGCGCCCAAAACGACGAGGAAGAAACTGCCGCCCCAGAAATCGAGTTCTTCAACGGCTCCGGCGGCAAGGCCTGCAATCGCAATAATGCCACCGATTAACGAAACCGTTCCGACGGTAAGGACGGAATTTTTGTGTGAAATTTTCAAATCGTCTTCGCAGAAACTAATCAGCGGTTGAATAATCGAAATGGCACTGGTCACGCCTGCGATAAAAAGCATTGTAAACCAAATCGTCATAAAGAGAGAACCGAGCGGAAGCTTTCCAAAAACGAGAGGCATACTTTGGAACGCAAGTCCAAAAGTTCCCATCTTGGCGCATTCTTCGATATTCGATCCGATGACGATAACCGCGAGCGGAATCACAATGGTGCCGCCGAGAATAATTTCGGCGAAGGCGTTTGCAGAACCCGCCGAAAGCGAAGAGAGCGCAATGTCATCGTGGCGTTTTGTGTAACTAGCGTAGCAGAAGACAATGCCCATGCCGAGGCTCATCGTAAAGAAGACTTGTCCCGCAGCGGCTAGCCAAATTTTCGGATTGAGAAGCGCCGAAAAATCGGGGTTCCACATAAACGCAAGACCGTGACTAATATCGGGGAGAGTGAGAACGCGGATAACGAGGATGATTCCCATGATGACGAGAATCGGCATCGAAATTTTATTCGCCCGTTCAATTCCTTTGCGGACTCCGAGAAGAATCACGACCATGTTGCAGATAAACGTAATCGCAAAGAAGAAAATCGCCGCAGGAATGGAACCGATTTTTTCTTGGAGCGAAATAAAATTTCCAAAGAATTGCGTAATTTCTCCCGCTTGGACGACAGCCATCAGCTTTCCCGTGAGGGAATACCAAGCAAAAGCTAAAATCCACGATTCGATGAAAACATAATAGCAGATAATAAATAACGGCGGCAAAAGTCCGAGAGAACCGAGATATTTTCCCCACGGACGGTCGATGATTTTATCGTATGCGCTCGGCGATGTGCCGTGACGCAGAATTCCCGCATAACGCCCAAGAGTCCATTCAATCCACGAAAGTGGAATGCCGAGAATCAAGAATGCGATTAAGTACGGAATGATGAATGTACCGCCGCCATTTGTTGCAGCCTGAACCGGAAAACGCAAAAAGTTTCCGAGTCCGACGGCACTTCCGGCGACAGCGAGAATGACACCGAGTTTTGAACTCCAGTTTTCTCGAGATGTGCTCATAAGTTACCTCTCATAAAATAATTCCATCCACAAATAAAACGGCTGCGGTTGCCGCACAGGCGACGATAACGAGACCTCGTCCGAGTAAAGAAGCTGTAACCGCTGCGATAAAAGCAGCAATTCCCGAAAGACGATGTTCAGTTGCGTAAAAAATCGCGGGCACGGTCATTGCGGCTAAAACCGTATAAGGAATATACGCCAAAAAAGAATTCCAAAATTCGCTTTTCAATTCTTTTTTGAGGAGAATAAACGGGAGCGCGCGCAAGAGATAAGTGACCCCTGCCATCGTGAAAAGATAAATGCAAAATGCGTGCAAATTCATGAAGCCATCTCGCGTTTAATCGGGAAAAATTTTGCGCAGAGAAGAGAGGCTGAAACCGCACAAAGAATAATCGCAAAGCCCGCAGACACATTTTGAAAAAAGGGAACATAGCGGAAAGCGCAACTTAAAAGAATTGCGATGCCGACTGCGATGCAAGTCGGTTTGTGTAATTTCATCTGCGGAACGACAATCGCAACGAACATGCCGTAGAGAGCGACGCCGAGCGCATTCGTCAAAATAGCGGGGAGGACTTCGCCAGCGATTGCTCCGCTCAAAGTGCCGAGTGACCAACCGACATAGGGAAGAGTCGAAAGCCCGAGAAAATAAATCGGATTCACGCGTTCTTTTTGCGTCATCGCAAGTGCGTAAATTTCATCGGTAATCGCAAAACTCAAAAGCAAACGCTGCGGCGTTTTAAAAGAAGGCGAAACTTTTTGGGAAAGTGAAATCGCCATCAGCGAATAACGCAAATTGATAAAAAATGTAGCGATTGCCATTTCGAGAAATGTGCCCGCGGCCTGCATAATTTGAATGCCCGCAAATTGACCCGCCGACGTTAAATTTGTCATCGAAATCAATGTGACGAGAGGCCACGAAAGAATTTTTGAACCGGCAATTCCAAAAGAAAAGGACACTGCAAAGTATCCAATTCCAATCGGAAGTCCGTCAATTACACCTTTTGAAAATTTCACGCGGCAAAAGATAGTTAAATCACAAAAAGCGCGAAGTCGGCGATAAAAAATGAACGCGTCTTCATTTGAATTTCTAATTTATGGGCGCATGATAGTTCGAATTTTCTGCATATTGCTTTTGTTGCCGATTCTTCTCGTCGCAGAAGAAGCGCCCGCAGATTATTCGATGGCGGCGACGGATTCGACTTACGCGGATTCGTTAAGCGAAGAAAAAGAATTTACCGATTACTTGAAGCATCCGCTCACGTATATTGTGCAACCGGTTCTCGATATTCTCGTTTACCCGCTCGCAGCGCCGATTCGTTATGCGAGCAAGCACGATGTGATTGAAAAAAGCGCAGAAGCGCTTGCGTTTGGCGAAAACAAAAACATTTTTCTTTATCCGACTTTTAACATTAAGCCCGGCACAAAAACAATGCTCGGTTTAGAATATCGTCACCGCAATATGATTTTGGAGAAGGATTATTTCGTGGCGAATGCATCGCTATTTGTAAACAGCGATTTGAAATTTTCGGTGCGTTATACAAAACGAAATTTATTCGGCTCGGATTTTTTCGCTGGAGGACGACTCGATTGGCAAATGGACCGCGATGCTGCATATTCTATTCCGCGATCGCTTACTCTTCACGATAACGATGAACCGTTTGTTTATACCGATTCGACGTATTCTGCGCAATTCCGCGTCGGGCATTCGCTGCCGTACGTGCGCAATATGGATGTGCAAGCGCAAGTCGGCGTAGAACGCAACCTTTACGATTATCCCGATGTGAAAGATACCATTCTCCGTTATCATCCGATTTTTGATCCAAATGCCCGCGGCTTTTACCAAAATCATTACGAAATTCCGCTCTCGCTCACTTTAACTTACGACAATACCGATGCGCCATTTGTCCCGACGAAAGGTTCGCGCATTTCTACAACGTGGACTTATGTGAATGTAACCGATTATACGGGCGCTCATGTGCGACCGGGCGCAAATGATTGGAATCACGATTATCAAAAATTTGATTTTGTCGCCCAGCATTATTTTTACTTGGGAAAGGATAATTCGCAATATGGACTTTCTGTCAAAGAAGCCCGCGAATTTCGAAAATTTTACACGGACTTTTCTTGGGAAGAAACTCTTCGACTTTGGCGCCCCGAAAATATTCAGCAGACTCTTTTAAACCGTCGCGTTTTGGCGGTGCAATTCCGTTTACGGCAAATGTGGGAAATGGAAGAAGGCGGTGCTCCGTTCAATGCCTTCTTAAATGCGGGCGGAACATTCCCGCTCCGCGGTTATACGCGGCGTTACACCGATTATGCGCTCAAAGGAATTTCGGTAGAATATCGTTGGCCAATTGACCGCTTAGTCGACGGAGTTCTCTTCGACGAATATGTCATGTACGGGCGGCACTGGTATGGGATGGACGGCGAAAAATTATTGAATTCTTGGGGATTTGGTATCCGCGTCCGCAAGCCGGATTTGTATTTTTTCCGCATTCAAATCGGCTTCCACGGCCTTCACGGATTTGCTGCCATTTGCACGATTGCACCGGAATTCCAATAATTAAAACGCTTTATCCTTTCGAAATCTTTTCCGAGGAAAAATTCTTTGTTTTATAGCCTTTTTTGTTACAAAAATTGCTATTTTACGTTCAAAACCTAAAAGGAAGGTCTAATATGGCTAGAAAGAAAATCGCCCTCGTTGGCGCAGGTCAAATTGGTGGTACAATGGCTCTCGTGCTCGCTCAGAAGCAGCTCGGCGACGTCGTTTTAATTGATATTCCGATGACTCAGGGCATGCCGAAGGGCAAGGCTCTCGACATTAAGGAAGGTCGCTCTGTGATCAATTCTTCTGTGGATCTGCAGGGTTCTACCGATTATTCTGCAATCAAGGGCGCAGATGTCGTTATCGTTACAGCTGGTTTCCCGCGTATGCCGGGCATGAGCCGCGACGACCTTCTGGACAAGAACTGCGGCGTCATCAAGACCGTTGCAGAAGCGATTAAGGCAAATGCTCCGGAAGCATTCGTTATCGTGATTACGAACCCGCTCGATGCGATGGTTTACAATATGCAGAAGCAGTCTGGTCTCCCGGCGAACAAGGTCATCGGTATGGCTGGCGTT
>SAMEA104315433__coassemble_944_pt1 | contig 12251 bp, 9 predicted proteins | sample SAMEA104315433__metabat2_low_PE_037 | metagenome-assembled genome bin SAMEA104315433 (sample SAMEA104315433) | gut metagenome | biome: Monkey gut; feature: monkey-associated habitat; material: faeces | place: China | collected 2013 | reverse complement strand
CGGCTGGCTGCTTTGCTGCTGGTGCATGTTCTGTCTTGCGAACAACATGGTTCTCGGAATGACGATGCCGGGATTCATGATGCCTATGTTTATCACTGCTGTCGTTCTGCTCGTGCTCTTCTCGGTTCCGCCGAAAAGACTCAAACAGGATTGGATTTCAATTCCGATGCTCGCGTTGAACATTGTGAACAGCTTTACTGACGTCATTAGCTACATCCGTCTTTTTGCGGTGGGCATGAGTGGCGCAGCAATTGCAGAAGCATTTAATGGAATGCTTTCTCCGCTGTTCGGTTCAGCGATTGGCATTGCAGGAGCAGCTCTGATTCTCCTTTTTGTCCACGGTTTGAATATCGCCCTCGCAGTGATGGGGGTTGCCGTTCACGCTGTGCGTCTTAATACTCTCGAATTTTCAAACGGCTTGGATTTGCAATGGAGCGGTTATGCTTTCGCTCCCTTCTCCAAGAGTAAAAATTAACCAAGGGATCAATTCCCGTTACCAATAAAAAGAGGATAACAAAATGGATCAACAAACGATGGTGACTCTCGCTAAGATGGGTGCAGCAGCAGCTCTCGGCATCGGGGCTATGGGTTCTGCCCTTGGTTGCGGTACGGCTGGCATGGCGGCAATTTCCGTCTGGAAAAAAGCTTACGCACAGGGTAAAGGCGCTCTCTTTACACTGCTCGTGTTCGTCGGTGCTCCGATTTCGCAGACGATTTATGGTATGCTTTTGATGAACTTCATCTTGAGCGCTGCAGAAGCAAGCGGATTTACCAACTGGGGCGGATGCCTTGGTGCAGGTATCTTCGGCGGTCTCGGTATGATGGCTTCGGCTTGGTACCAAGGTAAGTCTTCGGCGGTCGCTTGCGATGCTCTCGGTGAAACGGGCAAGGGCATGGTCAACTACTTGATGGTTCTCGGTATTGTCGAAACCGTCGCTCTGTTCGTGCTCGTGTTCTCGATGTTTGTTCTTTAATCCATAAGGAGAAAAACCTATGGATACACAAATGGCACTTACTTTGACGAAACTCGGTGCAGTGGCGACTTTAGGTCTCGCTGCAGTGGGTTCGGCTTTGGGCTGCGGCACCGCTGGCATGGCGGCGATCGGCGCCTGGAAAAAGGCCTATCTCAAAGGGAAAAACGCACTTTTCACATTGCTCATCTTTGTTGGCGCTCCGATTGCGCAGACAATTTATGGGATGCTCTTGATGCTCTTCATTTTGGGTAAAATCAACCCAGAAGGCGGAGCGGATCCCACTGGAGCGATGTGGGCTGCTTACTTAGGCGTCGGTATTTTCGGCGGAATCGGTATGCTGGCTTCGGCTTGGTATGTCGGTAAATCGGCTGCAAATGCTTGCAACGCTCTCGGTGAAACGGGCAAAGGTCTTGTGAACTACTTGATGGTGCTTGGCGTGGGCGAAACCGTAGCCTTGTTCGTCATGGTGTTCTCAATGCTTTTGGTTTCGTAAGAAATAAAATTGAGAAAAAAGAACTCCCTAGATTTTCTAGGGAGTTCTTTTATGTTTTGAGAAAGAAACCCCGCGCAAAGTCTGCTCGGGGTTTTATGTGGGGAGAGAATTTTTATCAATTCAATTTTGAGTTTATTCTTGTGAACTTTTTTGAAGGGCGTAGAAAAGTTTAATCCAGTTGTTGGATTCGCGGCCTGTTAAAAAGTAAAGTTCATCGACGCCGCCCGTGAATCCACCGTAGCCAATTCCAGGATTGATTGCAGAAGATAAACCTTGCCCGATATTAAATTGCGTTTCGCCGATTAAATTTCCATCGATAAAAGTGGTGACGGTATCTTGGTGAATTTTGAATGTGTATTGATGCCATTTGCCGTCAAGAACTCCGTTTGCGCGTCCAAAGACTGCGTTATAAACGCCGCCTTTTGTATCGATGCGTAAATTGACTGCGCCCGAATTTCCGCGCTTTTGAAGTTTGAATCCGGTGGAGTCATTTTTCGCTGCAATAATTTGGGCGTAGTCTTTTAAGTCTAATGAATCGGCATTAAACCAAATCGAAATGCCGCCGTAATTGTCATCGCTGAAAATTTTCACATTGTCGATGTAATACCAGTTATCGGTGGAATCGCTCCAGCGTGCGTGCCCCAAAATGCTTGAATTGTCGTTTTTCAATTCATCGAAAAATTCAGCGTGATTGGCAAATTTCAAATTCAAAGAATCGCTTTCTTGACACTGATTGACAAGGTCAAATTGAATTTGATTTTTCGTTTTGAAAATGACTTGGGGCATGATTCCGCGATATAAATTCGAATCTGTTTTGGTTAAACGAATTAAATTTCCATCGACATCTAAAATGCAAGGATTTTTCATTTGCGAAAGTTGGAGCGCAAAAGGCATATTTTCGTAAAGCTCATTTGCATTTTCTAAATCCTTGAAATCACTAGGGAGAGCAAGCGTTACAGCGCCTTTAAATTCTGCATCCAGCGAAGAATCGAAATTGAGAGAATCTTCTACAACATTCCACGAAACAAAAACGCTTTTAGAATTTCCGTTTGCGGAATTGATTTTTACCGAATCAAATTTTCCTACAGGAAAACTGTCTAAAACCATGATGCCAGAATTGCATTCTAAAGAATCGGCGATGCGAGTGTAATTGATTTTTGAAACGAAAATGGTATCGCCTAAAGTATCTGCGTGCGTTTGATTTAAAACTAAAGTGTCGCCGGCATTGATACCTAAATTTTTTGAGGAAACAAGAATGCGTGCGGTTTTATTGCCTGTGTTTGTTTCGATTAAAATGCCTGCAGAATCCGTTGAGTTTGTGGAACAACTTTCCAAAAATAAAATAGCAGCACTGGCAAAAATGAATTTTGTGAATTGCATAAACACTCCTATTTTTTACTCGAATTTTCAATTGTCAAGTTGCTGAAAAAATGCAGGTTAATGTGTTCAACGACTTCGGGCTTTTCTAAATCAGAACTCACAATTTTTCGAACAGCATCTTTAAATTTTTCGGCAGCGTTTTCAATTTTCTTTTGGGCATTTTTTGAAACGGCAAAAGTAAAAGTTGTCATGTCGCGCGAATTATCTTTGGATTCAAGAGCTTGCTTTGAAAGTTCTAAGCATTGCTTTTGATATTGCAAAACCATCTGACTTTTACAATGTTGCACTGTTGCTAAGCTTTCTTTTGTGGGTTTCCAAAAGCCTTTTTCATTTTTGCAAATTAGATTCATTTTTTGCATCAACGCCAAGCTTTCTTGCAAATTTTTTTCGGAAACGGGCGGAAATATTTTTTGTGAAATCTCTGTTAAATCTTCATTGACATTTAAAACTTCTAAAATCGCATAAAGCGTGCTATTGTACCAATTAGAAAAAAATGCGTAACTATCGGGGTTTAAAATCGCTTGCGAGTTTTTGTTGAGTTTCATCATGGTTTCGAAAGCTTTATCTTTGACTTCGGCGGATTTTCCTTGGTCAAAAAGAATCATCGCTTCGAAATATTTCGCTTCGGTTCCTTTTAATCCAATGACATTTTCAAAGCGTTCTATCATCGTGTCGGTGACGCGTTTGCCTTGCACTACATCGTTAAAATAACTACGAGTATTCGGAAGTCCTAAAAGATTGCAAAATTCGGTACGCGAAAAATGAGGCTCTTTTAATTGCCTTTGCGCTTGGTAATGCGCTAAAAATTTTCGGAATTTCGTAAATTCAAAAATATTTGCAAATTCATTCATGCTATTAAATATAGTCAAATTGAATTAAAAAACATAGTACAATTTATAGTAGAATATAGAATTTTATAAAAAAGGAAGCTTTTTCTGGAATTTTACAAAATTATAGTACACATTGTAGTAAAATGAATTATATTTAGGATTGTAGTACAATGTATAGTACATTGAAAACTGCCCAAAAGGAGTGTGTTATGAAAAACTGGAAAGAATTAGGCGTTTTAGAATTCTTGTGCAAAGCGCTTTTCTTTGGCATTGCATTCGTTTTTATCGCAAGCGCTTTTGTGAATGCACAAACGATTCAAAACGATGTGTTTTGGAAAACGGTTGATGGAAAAAATATTTATTCGCAAGGCGGTGGCGTTTTGCAAGTGGGCGATACTTATTATTGGTATGGCGTAAAATATGCAGGTGCTGAAACTTATGCAAAAAATCCGACAAAGAAAAATAGCGATACAGGATTTTTAGGAGTCACTTGTTATTCTTCAAAAGATTTAGTCAATTGGAAAGAGGAAGGAATTGTTTTAAAACCAGATCAAGCCGCGGGCGGATGGTTTGGACGCATTGGTGTTGTCTACAACAAAAAGACAAAAAAATATGTGCTTGCAGGACAAGGCGGAAGCCCCAAATGGGAATTTGGCGAATACTTTGCAACGAGCAGTTCTCCGACGGGACCGTTTAAATTTGCTCGCGTTCAAACCGAAAGTCAAATGACATTTTTTGTGAATAATGGAACGGGTGACCAAACGCTTTTTCAAGATGACGATGGAAAAGCATACGTGATTTGTTCGAATGTAAAAGGGCGCACAAATTTGTATGTTGCACCGCTTCGCGATTCAGATTTTTTAGAAATTGATGGTTCTAAAACGGTGAATATTCACAAAAGCCGTGTGGGCGGCCGCGAAGGAAATGCCATGTTTAAGTACGACGGAAAATATTATTTCTGCTCTTCGGATTTGCACGGCTGGAATACATCGCAAACTTATTGCATGTCGGCGACAAATATTTTAGGCCCATACAGTCAAGAATTTGTACTTGATGGCACACAAAATGATTTTAGCCATGTGACGCAAACAGGATTTTTTGTAAGTGTGAAAGGATCAAAAGGTTCGTTTGTAATTTATGCTGGTGACCGTTGGAGTGACTTTGCTGGAAATGGACTTGGATTTAATCAATGGATGCCGATTACTTTTGAAACAGGCAAGCCAAAATTTCATTCGGTGAGCCAGTGGAAAATAAATGCAAAAGAAGGTTTATGGGAAGTAGGCGATGGAAATAATTATTGCTTGAATCCTTCTTTTGAAGCAGACCGTGTTTCGCAAACAACGCTTACGGGCTGGAATTTAAAAGGCGCAGATGCCAATAACATTAACTCCACTTCGAAAAAACGCACAGGAAGATTTGGACTTTATTTAGATGGAAATAAAACAATTTCGCAGACTTTAAATGTCCCCAATGGAACTTACACGCTTTCGTCTTTTACACAAAGTAGTGGCGGACAAAAATCCGCAAAAATGTTCGCCAAAGATTTTGGAAATAATGAAAAGAATGTGGGAATTTCAAAAGCTTCGAATTGGGAAAAGAAAACCGTTTCGGATATCAATGTAACTGCAGGAAAAATCACCATTGGTTTTGTAAATGAAGGTGCAAGTGGACAATGGATTTCGATTGATGACATTGAACTGATTAAAAAGGCTGCACCTAAAATCGATACGGTTAAAAAAGCTACCGCAAAAGCAGATACTGCGATTGTGGATACGATGAAAAGAGATACCGTAAAAATTGATACCGCAAAAACAGATACATTAAAAGCCGATTCGACAAAGAAAGATACGACCGAAAATAAAACCGCCATTTCATTTGGAACATTCAATCAAAATAGTTTCCAAGTTCATTTTGATAATTGCAGCAGAACACTCCAAGTTGAAAATGCTCCGGCAAATGGAAAATTGCAACTGTTGAATATCAAAGGAAAAGTTGTATTTGAAACGGCTTTGCAACGTGGAAATTCGGCAGAAACATACGCGCTTCCCAACACAGTGCGTAGCGGAATTTATTATGTAAAAATTTCGGCGAATGGGTTTAAATCAAAAGTTCAAAAAATTAAGGTTTTGAATTAGGAGGTTTTATGAAACAAATTCAGAAAGTTTGCGTTGGTTTGACATTCACACTTGCGTCAATTTCTTTAGCGCATGCGGCGCGAAATTTTGAATACCTTGACAGAGGCGTTGTGGCGGTGAGGCAGAATAACACATCGGCGCTGGTTTCTTTTAGGAGCTTGTTTGACGACGACAAGAATTTGGCGTTTAATGTTTACCGCGTCACAGGAAAAGACACGGTCAAGGTGAATGCATCTCCTTTGACAAAGGGCACAAATGTCGTCGATAAAAAAGTGGACTTTTCAAAAGAGAACACTTATTTTGTCACCAAGATTTTAAATGGAGTCGAGCTTAAAACAAAGGGCTCTTACACGATGCCTAAAAATAAAGGCGTCGGGCCCTACATCACAGTTCCGATTAAGGCGGGAAGCAAAATTCACTTTGTGTGGGTAGGCGATTTAGACGGCGATGGCGCTTACGATTACGTACTCGACCGCTATAGCGATAACCATCAAAAACTAGAGGCGTATTCGAGCAAGGGGAAATTCTTGTGGGAAATTGATTTAGGCGCAAACAGCGAAAACAAGAACAACATCAGCCCGGGCGCATCGACGATTGACGTGGGAATGTGGGACGGCGCAACGGTTTATGATATCGATAGCGACGGTTATGCAGAACTGATTTTGCGCATCGCTGACGGCGTAAAATTTGGCGACGGAAACGTTTATCAAAATGCAGTGGCGAACGCACAAGCGATTGCAATCATCGACGGGCGCACCGGAAAATTGAAAGCGACCGCTGACGTTCCCAAAGATTACATCAAAATTGGTCCGATGGCGACGATGATGGAAATCGGATACTTGGACGGGAAAAATCCGAGTGTCGTTTGTTGGTTTAAAAATCGAAATGCCAACAAATCATTTAACAGTTTAATGGTTGCTTACGGTTATCAAAATGGAAAATTCAAACAGCTTTGGAAATTTGACAATAAAAATGGATTTGCCGAAGCGCATCAAATCCGAATTGCCGATGTTGATTTTGACGGAAAAGATGAAGTGCTGCACATGGGTTATGCGTTAAATGGTGACGGCACGCTTCGTTACAGTATCGATAAAGTCGTTCATGGAGACCGCTGGTATGTGGGTGCGTTTAGCAAAAACGATAAAGTGATGATGGGCTACGGCATCCAGCAAAAAAATCCGAACGGACTTTTGGAATATTACTACAACGCATCGACCGGGAAAATCATTTGGAAACATTCTGTGGCGCCCGAAAATACGGTAGATGTCGGCCGCGGAGCCGTTGGAGACATCGACCCCAATTACGATGGCTTTGAAGTTTGGAGCTTTCAAGGAACCTACAACGGACCCACGGGCAAAAAAATTGCAGACAATTATATGTATCCCGTACAACGTTATTGGTGGGACGGAGACTTAGGTTCTGAAAGTTACAACGAAGGAAAAATCGAAAAGTGGGATTACAAGAACAAGGCTGTCAATCGCTTGCTTTCGACTTGGAAGGTTTACGAATCGTCGGGAAGCGAGCGCGGCGTTGCAATGTTCCATGGCGACATTTTGGGCGACTGGCGCGAAGAATCGATTCTCGTCAATTACACGAAAAATGAACTCGTGATTTTTACAACAGACATTGAAACGGAACACCGCATTTATAGCCTTGCACAAAATCCGTGTTATCGAAATGGCATGACGGCGAAAGGTTATGTGCAGGCAAGTATGCTCGATTATTTTTTAGGCTGGAATATGGATGCGCCCAAAACGCCAAATATTCAAATCATCGGCGGAAATCGCGAAGCTGAGTTTGGAAATCAAAAAATTTCAAGTTCCTCTGAAATGAAAAATTCGAGTTCTTCAAATTTTGATTTAAGCTCTTCGAGCATTTCATCATCAAGCGTTTCATCGTCTAGCGTGGAATTTTCTTCTAGTGCAAAGCAAGATAGCACGACTGCGATTTCACAATTAAAAAATTACAGAACCTGGAATATTTACCGCAACGAAAATTCTGTTTCGTTGATTGCTGGAAGCGAAAATGTTACAGCGAGACTTTTTGATCTGAACGGGAAATTACTCTTGCAAAAAAATGTTTCGGCACATGAAATGCTTGAAATTCCCACACGGCAATCGATGAGCTTGCTAATTGTGCAAAGCAAGAATCAAAGAGAGGTTTTAAAAATCAAAGGGAGTGTAAAATAAGCTTATCGGAGTTGACGTTCTCTGTTTTTTAGAAAGAAACTCACTGAAAATCACTCATGTAAACGGATTCAAGGCAAATCGCGCGGCAAAAATTTCTTTTGGAAATGTTGGCGTTGTAGAATTGCTAGGATTTCCTTCGAGAATAGTTTTACACGCTAGAAATTTAGTAGAAACTTTTGCGAATGCAAAAGGGAAACTCATTTCTCATTTTTCACTCCTAATTGAAGATAGAGTTTTTTCGCTGCGTCTTCGGGGTCTTTTGCGCTCATGATTTCGGAAACGACAGCGATGCCGTCAGCTTCGGCTTCGCTGATTTCTGCAGCGTTAGAAAGATGAATGCCTCCGATGGCGACGAGCGGATGGCGGGTGAGTTTCTTTGAACGCAAAACTCCCGCGGGGCCGAGCGGATGATCGGCTTCGGCTTTTGTTTGGGTGCCATAAGCTTGCACGGCGACATAATTGACATCGTCGTAGCGGTTCATTTCTAAAAGTTGCTCATCATTATCGCAAGAAACGCCGATGATTTTATTCGGACCTAAAATGCGGCGGGCAATTTCGTAGGGCATATCGCTTTGCCCGATGTGAAGTCCTTCGACATCGACAGCTTGCGCAATATCCAAACGATCGTTGATAATTAACGGAACGCCTGTGCCCTGGAGAATTTCTTTTACGCGGAGAGCGATGTGATAAAAATCCCGCGTCGATGCAGTTTTTTCACGAAGCTGCACAATCGTTGTGCCACCGCGAACGGCGGCTTGCACCACATCTTCGACGGGGCGCCCGAGCGCCAAATCGGAATCGGTCACCAAGTAAAGATTCAAATAATTTTTTTTCATTTTTACTCCTGAATTTCGGTGTTAATCGCGAGGACTTTTTTCTGAAAATCGTCGAGAGATGTGCCGATGACGAGAATCAATTTTTCCAAATTGATGCGGTCGGGAATGGAGATAACATCGGGCAAAGTTTCTGCGCCGGCGATAACTTTTTCAAGGTCGCGGTCGTAATCATTACCGAGTTGCCAATAATCTTTTGGCGTTGGCATCGCAAGAGATTTTAATCCGAGTTTTTTGACTGCAGAAAGAATTTTGTCATTGCTGCGGAAATTGGCAACGCATTCTGCTTGCGGAAATTTTTTGCGGATTTCGAGAAGTGTACCTGCCATGTAAACGCTGATTCCCATTTCGGGATCGCGGACAGAACAGGTTTCTTGATTCACTCGGAAAATGCGTCCGGGAACTGCGCAAACATCGGCAGCAGTTTTTCCGTTTACGGTGTAGCCGATATTCATTCCGATTTCTGGAAGCATGCGGTAAATATTTGCGGCTTTTAAATATTCAACAGCGGATTTTAAATCGCGGCAAAGTTTATCGTTTTCCGAAAGACCTTCTTCGACATTTCCTTCGGCGAGAATATTTTTTGCGTTAAAGAAAACATCCCAGAAGAAATCTTTCACCGGCGGCGTAAAATCAAGGCTTTCGCCATTTTGAATCCATTTTCTGCCTGCGGATTTTTGGGTGAATTTGCCGAGAACAGCACTTGGGATTCCTTCTTTTGAGAAGGCGTTCTGGAGCTTTTTCGTTTCTTTTGGATCGACAGCGATAACGAGTGTGCCTTCGCTGATAATTTCCCAAGGATTGAGCCCGAAAATGGCGCAGATTTTTTGAATGTCTGCGGGAATTTTATAATCGTCTGTGTGAATTTCGATGCCGAGTTTTGACGCTTCGGCGACTTCCCAAATGCCGCGTTTTATGCCGCCTTCGGTCGCATCGTGCATCGCGTGAACGCCTGCAAATTTTGCAGCGATTTCCGCATCTTTGACGACGGAAATTTCTTGCATCCGTTTTGCTGCGCGCTTGATATCTTTGGGGCGAGTTTTCCTTTTAATGCTTCGCCGAGTTCAAAGCCGAGAAGGGCTGCGGCTTCGATTGCAATGCTTTTTGTGATGACGAGATCGTCGCCCGCTTTGGCGCCTCGCGGAGAAACGAATTTTTTCCCCGTTCCCCAAACGGTGATGCCGCCGATTGTAGGGCAGACGACTGCGCCGTAATATCCTGTGTGACCGCCGACGATAGAAATGCCAAGGCGCGCGGCTTCTGCGCTGATTTCATCGATGAGTTCTGCGATATATTCTTGCTTCGTTTCGGGAGGAAGCAAAAGCGAATAAGTCATAAATTGCGGCTTAATTCCCATGACAGCGACATCGCTTGCACCGATGTGCACGGTGACGTATGCAAAATCTTTGGGCGTCATCCGGACCGAGGGAAATATCGGGTCTTCGGCAATCGCCATATAGCCTTCGGGCACTTTGAGAATTGCGGAATCGACACCCATCGCCGGCCCAATTTTGACCTTCGAATTTTTGGCTCCCGTTTTAGAAAGAATAGACTGTGTGAAGAAATCGTCGTTGACTTTTCCAATCATAAAAACTCCTACGCTGGCATTACCCAGATCAGGTGTGCGGGTCGAAGGAGGCTACCTTCCTCTCAGCCGGATTAAATCCAGCTCCCCGTTGTGCACGAAAATTTAGCAAGAATTGATGTTTGAAAAATTTTCCGCTTGCAAAGAGCAGAAACATTCCCGCGCGAAAACGAAATTCGCATTTCTACTTATATTTCGTATGGTTATTTTAAAAATCGCTTCGAAAGTGGGATATTTTTGAAACTAAATTTTTAAAGGAAATAACCGAAAAAGGATTTAGATTGGACTAGTTATGGGCTCTGGAAAAAAAATTGGTGAACTCTTACTTCGTCAAGGCGTAATCGACGAAGACCAGCTGAAGCATGCGCTCAGTGAAAATGAACGCACAAAACTTCCGCTGCCGAAAATTCTCATCCGTTTGGGAATGGTAAGCGAAGAAGTTTTGACGAACATTTTGGGCGTTCAGCTGCGCAATACGACGCGCATGCGTATTGGCGAAATGCTTTTAAGCCACGGCTTCATCACCGAGGCGCAGTTAAATAAAGCACTTGAAGAACAAAAGAAAACGGGGCAACGTTTAGGACGCACTTTAGTCGCTCTCGGCTTTATGTCCGAAGAACGCTTGGTGGAAATTCTTTCGGCGCAATTTGAAGTCCCGTATGTCAAGCTCTCCAATTTTAATATCGACCCCGAAGTCCACAATTTAATTTCCGAAGACGTTTGCCGCACCTATAAAATCGTCCCGCTTTTTGTTACCGATAAAACGTTAACGATTGCGATGACCGACCCGACGAATGCGCATGTGATTGACATTGTCAAGTTCAAGTCGCAGATGGATGTCGATGTGGTCATGGCGAACGAAAAGGATGTGATGTCGGCAATTGACCGCATTTATGCATCCGCAGTTCAAGGCGATTCTTTGGAAACGCTTTTGAATCAGGCCAAGGCCGACGGGAAAGACGAACTAGAAACGGTGGACCGCGAAGCCGAAGCGCAGCAAGAAACCGCGCTCACCGATGAAGAAGGCCAGCAGGTCGTGAAGATCGTGACGTCGCTCATTCAGGAAGCGATTTCCCGCCACGCATCCGATATTCACTTGGAACCGCAGGAAACCTTCCTGAAACTCCGTTACCGTATCGATGGTGACCTTCAGGTCCAGGCTCCGATTCCTGCCCGTTTGATGAACCAGATCCTTTCGAGAATCAAGCTCCTTGCGAAGATGGATATCGCTGAAAAGCGTAAGCCGCTCGATGGTCGTTTTACCGTGCGTTTCCGCGGAAGCGAAGTCGACTTGCGTGTGAGCTCCTTCCCGGTTTCTTTGCGTAAGCGCGGCATTTGCGAAAAAATAGTGATGCGTATTTTGGACCCGAATTCGGGTCAGTTCCCGTTGAAGGACATGGGCTTTGCGCCTGTCATGTTCAAGCAGTTCAAGGATGCGATTAACTCCCCGAACGGAATTGTGCTTGTGACGGGTCCTACGGGTTCCGGTAAGTCGACGACTCTTTATGCTTCGATCCGCGAAATTCTCGATCCGACGATCAACATTTCGACGATGGAAGACCCGGTCGAATTGAACATTGACGGCGTGAACCAGGGACAGATCAACGTGGCTGCGGGCTTTACCTTTGCTGCGGGTATTCGTGCACTGCTTCGTCAGGACCCGGACGTGATCATGATCGGTGAAATGCGTGATAAGGAAACTTCTTCGATGGCTATCGAAGCGGCTTTGACGGGTCACTTGGTGTTCAGTACGCTCCACACGAACGACTCCGCAGGTTCGTTCCCGCGTTTGCTGGAAATGGGCCTTGAACCGTTCCTTGTCGCGACGGTGA
>SAMEA104315433__coassemble_941_pt1 | contig 12258 bp, 12 predicted proteins | sample SAMEA104315433__metabat2_low_PE_037 | metagenome-assembled genome bin SAMEA104315433 (sample SAMEA104315433) | gut metagenome | biome: Monkey gut; feature: monkey-associated habitat; material: faeces | place: China | collected 2013 | reverse complement strand
TCATTTTTCAAATGATGCTTGGTGGTGAATGACACAGTTTTATGGATAGAGTCTTGAAAGAATAAACTCTTTTTTTTCATCGCATAAAAATTGATATAATCGAACAATTCGCACTGCAAAATTTTCACTTTTTTCAACAATCACATTATCGTTTTTCAATTCAAATCCCCTATAATTGTTCATTATCAATTGTCAATTGTTAATTGAATAAAATTTTATCGGTTGCAAGACTTTTACGCGAAATAGAATAACATTCATCTTCTGCTTTTAAAGCAGAGTCAAAGGCAGAAACTTGCGCTGCACAATTTTTTGAAACTGCTTCGTCGGCAAGAGCACGCGTTGCAATTTCTTTCATAAAAATAAAGTGAGCGGAATTGTTAATCCCTGATACTTTGAATGATTCAATTTGAGCCATAAAGCCTCCATGAGTATTTGAAACTTTCGCCCCATGCGAAAGTGGTAATGAATATAAACTGCAACTTTTTATTTTACTACAAAATATTTGTAAAAATTTGTATTCAAGTCTATATTGTAACCTATAAGTTACACGATTAAATTAGAGGAGAAATTTCCCGGGGGAAATAATTCCGCAAGAAATTAGAGAAGACATTTCCCGGAGGAAATAATTCCGCAAGAAATTAGAGAAGAAATTTCCCAGGGGAAATAAGTCCGCAAGAAATTAGAGGAGAAATTTGTCTTCCAGTTTCTGGAAATGACATTTTTTATGAGTAATGAGCGCGCACGGCATAGCCGTGCTCCGCCTTCGGCGAATTATGCACAAGGTTTTAAGAACTTAGAGCGGAGAGCTTTGATCTTAGAAATCTGAAGCTCTCCATTATCAACGGTGAATTATCAACTGTTAATTGTATTAAAGAGTTCCTCAATTTTTTGGACGATGCGCTTTTGCTCCGCTAGCGGGGGGATTCCCCACAATATATTTTTGACTTCTTCAGTATCTACCGTTGGTAAAGCTGTACCTTTGTAATGTTTTCTAAAATCAATTGTTTGAAACATTAGATAAACAAATTCTAAATCCAATTGATTTGAAAAAGAAAAGGCTCCTGTATTTAAATCTATCAATGAGTCCGTTGTTAAAATTCGTTTTTTATTTGTAAAAACCGCACCGCCATTTTTGGGGAAAATAATAGTATTCTTTTTGAACAATTTGCCAGTATAAGAAGAATCTAAATATGCCTCTGTTTTTATCATAAACTTTTGATTTTCAATTCTATTCATATCAGAAACTTTATAGTAAGGAATATTTCCTTCTGCTCTTAAACTCTCTGAACTTGGAGTTTTTCCGCCAGTAAATTCTCCAATTTCCCCGAGTCTTGCCCATGTCCAGTTTCCGGGGATTTCAAAGGGGAGTTCGTCGGTAATGTCTTTTTCTTCTTTGCCGGATTTTTCGAACCAGCGGCCTTCTTTTTTGTAGATGCTGCTTTGAGTTTTGCTTTTTTTGATTTTGCCTTGGGCGATGAGTTTTTGTTTTTCTTTTTGGATTTGGGTAAGCAAGTCGTTTGCGTTTCCTTCGCTTGCGATTTGGTTTACTAGGCGGCCGCTTACGGCAAGTTGTAAAATTGAGTTCTTGAGTTGGGTGTGGGTCATTAGGCGTCCTGTTATAAATTCTATTTCTAATAGTTCATTAATTTGTTGATTTCTTCTTCTGTCGGCAATTTTTCAAGCGTTTGATTTTGCCACTGGCGGTGGCAAAATTGCTAAGTCACGATATTCTTCGTAGAATTTTTTCATTCTAGAAAGATTGCGCTCCGAAAATCCTGTGGCATCTGGAAAATCAATTTTAAGCGATGCAGAAAATTCTTTTATAAACTTGTTTCCGTATTTTGCATTTTGGCTGATGATTTTTCCAATACGAAAATAGAGATTTATCAGTTCACGATTGGCATTTTGCTGAACACGCAAGCGGGTTTGTAAAATGTCTTGCTTTACAGTTTGAATAAGTTCTTTAAAATCGTTGGCTAAAATCGAGTTTTTGAGTTGGGTGTGGGTCATGGGGCGTCCTTGAAATTAGTTCATATTCTTTTGCGGGTGTTGGGCATAAAAGATTTCTTTCTGACGCTCTATTTCTGCTTTTAATTGTTCTTTGGTCGGCAAAAATGTTAGATATTTTGACATAAAAAGGCGGTCGTTATCGTGCAGCACAGAATAGCGGGCTATGTCTTCATCGGTTTCTGAACAAAGCAAAATTCCTAGTGTCGGATTGTCACCTTCTTTGCGCTTCAGGTCATCATACATACGCACATACATATCAATTTGCCCTACATCTTGATGAGTGATTTTCCCCATTTTCAAATCGATTATCACATAGCATTTAAGTTCAATGTTATAAAAAACCAGGTCAATGTAATAATCTTCGGTTTGGGTTACAATGTGCTGCTGGCGGGCAACAAATGCAAAACCTTTGCCCATTTCCATTAAAAAATCGCGGATATGATTAAGAATTGCACTTTCTAAGTCGCTTTCTATACTAGAACTTTCAAGTTTAAATCCTAAAAACTCTGCAACGATAGGATTTTTAATCAGTTCCAAAGGCTGTTTTTTTGTTTGAGCGGTTTTTGCAAGCATTTCATTTATGACTTCATTTTTCTTTGGAGATTGTAAAAGCCTGTAGTAATATTGTGTTGAAATATTTCTATCCAATGTACGCACGCTCCAGTTTTCTGAACAAGCTTCTTTTAAATACCAGAGGCGTGCATTTTCATCTGTTATACGTAAAAGAGTTCTAAAGTGCGACCAATTTAAATTGTGAACACATGTGTTCACAATTTGCTCATCTTCAAAGGCTAAATAAAATTTGCGGAAATATTGCAAATTTCGCTTTGAGTAACTTGGGCCAAATTCCTTAGTAAGTTCAGATGCTAAAAGCTCAATTAAAGCGGTGCCGTATTCTGCTCGGGCATTTCCTTTTTGTTCCTGCAAAACAATGCGTTTGCCCACATTCCAGTAAGTGAGCACAATGGCACGGTTTGTAGCGTTATAGGCTAAATCCCTGCCTGTAAAAATGACGCTTTTAATATCTTCTACAAGCGGTGCGAATTCTGTTAGTTCATTTTTGTTTTCGCTCATTTCATCTCCTAAATTCTTCAAATCGGCCGCTTACGGCGAGTTGTAAAATCGAGTTTTTGAGTTGGGTGTGGGTCATGAGGCGTCCTGTTATAAATTTGTTTATTCGTTAATGATTTTCCAATGTCCGTTTTTATCGGCTCCAATTCGGCAAATAATTTGCTTTTCCTGCAAGGTTTTTAAAGCCCTTGCAACTGTTCGTCTGGAAATATCTGTTACAATAACAATTTCATTCATTGTAACGTGGGGATTTCTTTTTATTTCTTCTAAAACAAGGCGTTCTGATTCTAAAAGATTTACAGAGCCATTTATTCCGCCATTTATTCTGCCATTTATTCCGCCATTTGCATTTACAGTGCCGTTTTGGTCTGCAAAAAGATATGCAAGGATATTAAATTTTCCGTCATCGTCAATTCCAATATAAAGCACACCACCCATTTTGCTGTTCAAAAAAGAAACAGCAGCGCGCTCAAATTTATCGGTTAATATGAGCTTGTATTCTGTGTTCTGGTTTTCTGTCATGGGTTTAAGTTTCTTGGGGTAGATTTTTCTTCTTTTTCATAGAAAGAGCAGAATTCATTCAACATGCGCTGCATTTGTTCCTGTGGAATTAAAATGCGCTTGTATTCGGCAATCATCGTAGGAGACATACTTCGGCTCATGGCATATTCAACAACAACTTTATCTGCACTTGGGCACAATAAAATTCCAATAGATGGATTTTCATTTGAACGTTTTACATCTCGGTCAAGGGCTTCTAAATAAAATTCCAATTGACCTAAATCTCTAGGATTAAATTTTGTCTTTTTAAGTTCGACAGCAACAAGAGCCTGCAAACCTCTGTGATAGAAAAGTAAATCTGCCTTGTAAGTAGATGAACCTACTTGCAAATTATATTCCTGATCCATAAAGATAAAATCTTTACCCAGTTCAAGAATAAATTCTTTCATGTGTTCAAGCAAACCTTTTTTAAGTTTTGATTCGCTGTGCTTTTGCGGCAACCCCAAAAAGTCTACAAACAATGTGTCTTTAAGTAAAAAGTTTGCATTGGGGTATGCTTCAAGCATTCCTTTTGAAAGGGATTTCTTGTCAGAAAGAAGTGATGAATAGGTTTGGTTTTCTATGCAACGGCGTAGTTCTCTTGTGGATAAACGCTCTTTATTCGCATAAAGGATATAAAACAAACGTTCTTCGTATGTTTTGCAGTTGGTTAAAATAATTAAATGGTTTGTAAAGGTTGTAAGAGATAAAATTTTTCCTAATTGTGCAATCAGTGATTGCACAATTTCAGTTGGCTGTATTTGTTCAACATGTTGCTGTATTATTTGATTTTTGCTTGTATTTGATTTATCTTCAATTAAAACACTCTGATTCTGTGCCATTGTTTTGGGCAGATACCTGCAAACTGTTTCGTAAAATGATGGCGAAGAATATTCATCGTAGAACTTTACCATGTTATAAATATGCCGCTTTCCAAAACCTTTTAAGTCAGGCTGCTTTGTGCATATGTATTCTGAAAGTTCCGTTACAACTTTGCTGCCCCAAGCCTTGTTTTTAAGCTTGTTAGAAACATATTCACCCACTGCCCATGCTGTTAAAATCATCTGTTCATTTACAACAGAAGCGGCTTTCTTTTGATGAGTTTGAATAATATTTAATACTTCACCGAATTGAAATTCGTGGTTTTGTATTGGCTTTTTCATTTCTTTTTTACTCATTGTCCCTCCCAACTTTTACATTGCAATCATTTTTTCAATTTTTTCTAGCGTTTTATCCATTTGAGCGTTGAGGCTTTCGCGTTTTTCTTTGAATTGCTGGATTAAATCTTTGGGTTCTAAAATTTCTTCTTCTTCGTGCGGGTAGCCGCAAAGGTCAATGTTTAATCCGCGCTCGGCGAGTTCTTTTACGGTGTAGCATTTGGATTTGTCAAAGCCGTCTTGGGTAATTGCTTTTCGGTTTTTCCACCAGTCTAAAGCGGGGGCGAAATGTTCGAGTTTCATCGGTTTTGTTTTCGAAAAATTCTTGTAGCCTTCGGGCATGTCGAGGCGGTAAAACCAAGTCTTTTTGGTGGGGCCTGTTTTATCGAAGAACAAAATGTTGGTGGTAATGCTTGTGTAGGGCGCAAAGACGCTGTGGGGCAAGCGGATAATCGTGTGCAGGTTAAATTCGTTGAAGAGTTTTTGCTTGATGGAAACTTTGGCGTTGTCGGTGCCGAATAAAAATCCGTCGGGTAAAATGATGGCGCAGCGTCCGTCTTGTTTTAAGCGGTACATGATTAAAGAGACAAACAAGTCGGCGGTTTCGCTCGAGGCTAAATCGTCGGGGAAATTTTGTTTGATGCTTTCTTTTTCGGCGCCGCCGTAGGGCGGGTTCATTAAAATGACGTCGAATTTATCTTTTTCGGTGTAGTCTAAAATGTTTTTGGTGAGCGAATTATCGTGGTAAATGCGCGGCATGTCGATGTTGTGCAAAAGCATGTTGGTGACGCACAGCATGTAAGGGAATTGCTTTTTTTCGATGCCGTAAATGGAATTGTTAAAATCTTCGCGGTCGCTTGCGGTTTTGACTTTTGCATCGAGTTCGTTTAGCCAGCTTGTGATAAAGCCGCCTGTTCCGCAAGCGAAGTCGGCCATCACTTCGCCCACTTTGGGCTTGATGACTTTTGCCATAAAGTCGGTGACGGCACGCGGGGTGTAAAATTCGCCCGAAGAGCCTGCGCTTTGCATTTCTTTTAAAATCGATTCGTAAATTTCTCCAAAGGCGTGGCTTTCTTCGTAGTTTGATAAATCGAGTTCATCGATGACGTTTATAATTTGGCGAAGCAAAACGCCGTCTTTCATGTAGTTATTCGCATCGGTGAATGTCGATTTGACGATTGCCTTTTTCATGGGCGTGTTTGTGTCGACATTTAACTTTTTTAATCCGACAAATAATTTGAGGTTGACAAAGTCCAAAAGTTCGTCGCCGGTTAGGTTTGCATTTTTTGCCCAGTTTCGCCAGCGCAATTTTTCGGGGATAATCGATTCGTAATCGTCGTCTAGTTCCCAGTCGTTTTCTTTTTCGTCGTAGACTTTTAAAAACAACATCCAGGCGATTTGTTCGATGCGTTGAGCGTCGCCGTTAATGCCTGCGTCGTTACGCATGATGTCGCGGATTCGTTTGACAAAATTCGATAAATTCATAAAATTCCTTATTGTTGTAAAGTTTTTTCGACTGCGAGTTTCAAGTCTAAATCATGCAAAGCGGGGTAGGCTTTTTTCAAAAATTCCAAAGGGACTTTCTTTATCACTTCGGCGCTAGGAATGTTTGTATACCACTGGTAATACGCATAAAATTCGCCTATCCAGTCGGGCATAAAACCTTGCATCGATTTTCCATTTTTTAAAGTGTAATGCTCATTTGTCGTAAAATATTCCCAAAGTTCCTTTGCGCTCATCGTGTTTACATACGCCTGCGATTCATCGATGTATTTTCGCGTGTTGCTATTCATGTATGCACAAATAAAATCCTCTGTATCAAAATCTTTGAAATTTTGTGCCACAAAATCAAAAAGATGCCCTTGAGTTTCTACAACTTCATCTAAATAAGCTTCGCTATAGGCTCGCATAAAAACCTCCTTTTTATCTACGCAAGTAATGTTCCTTCTAAATAGGAACAGCGCAAGTAATCGGGGTTGCTGTAATAAAGGCTCGAATTATAGTTGGCAATTTCTTCGCTTAAAAAAGAGGTAAAAACTTCTCGAATCGTTTGAATCAATTTGGTTTCGTCTTTGATGACGTTATAAATCAGCTGTTGGTAGAGTCGTCCAATGGATGTGACAGTTGGAACTTGATATTTGCATGTTGAAATGTTGTCAAAGACTCCATTTGCAATTTTATACTTTTCTATCCATTCATCACAAACTTGTTCAAAAGTTAAGCAGTGATTTATAGGAGCCGCTTTTAATTCATGTGCTAAATCATCATCTGAAATGTATTTAATAACATCGCCTACTTTATTGTGGGTTGCTCGTGCTACAAATTCAATCATTGTGCATACATAAAACACATCATCTTTTATTTCTTTGAGCATAATGATTCTCCTTTTACAAACTTCAGACAATCTAAAGCGCGAATGCTATGAAAACTTATTTGATGCGTAGGGTGTTTAAATTTTGCATATTCAAAAAAAACTTCTTTAGAAATATTACCTTCTAAATAATCGTTTACAAAATTCCAAATGGTATCATCTGCCATTGGACCTTCTACAATATCATAATCGTGTAAAATTCCTTTGCGGCATTTGGCAATAAAGTTTAACCATTCATCATTCATGTCTGAGAATTTCAAAATTTTTAATTCTTGATTTTCTGAATATTCATAAACATTGATAAATGCATTGATAAGCTTTCGTTCTGCCCACCTGCATGCCTGCTCATAATTATTGGTACAATAAAATCCCCATGAGAAATCTTTTGAATATTTCGTCTTTCGAATTTCAGGGAATTCAATTTTACAATCACTTCCATGGTATAAAAGCATAAAAACCTACGCGGCTTCGTAAATTAAATCTTCGAGTTCTTTGACAGCTAAAAGATAACCATCTTTTGAACCGAACAGATTGACGATTGCTTTTTTCGATCCGAATTTTCTAAATGGGTCGTTGTCCAAAATTTTCAAATCTTCAATTTCTGTAATGTTGTAATTTATGTAGCGTTCAAGCAGGGCTTCCAATACTTCGCGGGCCTTGTCGCCGTATTTGCTAAAGAAATCTTTCTTTTTCACATGGTTTGCGCGCTCTTTTCGCGTGAGCGTTTTTTTATTAAATGCGAGGTGGCACATGAAATCGTAAATGTCGATGTCCTGCATATTTTGCTGTTCTTTTAACGCAAATAAATCAATGCCTTTTTCTTTAAACATGTCGATGATTTCTTTTTTGCGCTTTTTGGATTTCCATTCTTTTTCGAAAAAGTTCAGGTTTGCAAATTCATTTAAAATGTTGCGCTTGGTGTAATCGATAATGGTTTCTGTTCTTAATAAACTGCCGTTCGAATCGTAGGTGGCTACTTCTTCGTTTACAACTTGAGCTTTGCATCCGTTTTTATCGACAATCCATTGGTAAGGCTTTGGGTTGTTGCATTCACACGGGAATTTTCCGCACACTTTGCAAGGTTCGTTTTCGTTCTCTTTTGGGCATTCGCACGGATATTTGCCGCATTTCGGGCAGGGTTCATTTGAAAAGTTTTCGTCTTGTTCTGCGGGGCCGTCCCACTTGGGGTCTAAAAACATTGAGCGCATGTTGCGCAAATCCATAATAGCAAAAGACAATTTGCCTTCGGCTTCGCGGATGCGCGTGCCGCGGCCGACGATTTGCTTGAATTCCGTCATCGAAGAAATATTTTGGTCAAGCACAATCAACTTTACCATTTTGCAATCGACGCCTGTCGAAAGCAATTTGCTTGTGGTGGCGATGACTGGATACTTTTGAGTCACCGAAATAAATTCTTTGAGTTTTGATTTTCCTTCGGCATCCGAACCGGTAATGCGCACGACATAATCGGAATTGATTTTGCACTGGTCGGCGTTTTCGTTTACAAGTTCTTTTCGCATGCGGTCGGCATGGTCTTCGTTTGCGCAAAAGACAATGGTTTTTGCAAATCTATCGCCCGTGAATTTTAAATAATCCGTAATCGTTTTGGCGACTTCTCTTGTGCGATCTTCGATGACGATGCCGTAATCAAAGTCTTTGTTGTTGTAAATTCTGTCGGGGATTTCGTTTCCGTTTGCGTCTAATTGTCCTTTGCACGGGCGCCAGCCATCGCTTATGTTTAAGCTTACATTGATAAATTTAAAGGGCGCTAAAAAGCCGTCTTCGATTCCATCGTTTAGGCTGTAAGTGTAAACGGGTTCACCAAAATAGCCGATGTTGGATTGGTACGCAGTTTCTTTGGGAGTTGCCGTCATGCCGAGCTGCGTTGCCTTTGAAAAGTATTCCAAAATTTTTCGCCAGTTGCTGTCGGCTTTGGCAGAACCCCTGTGGCATTCGTCAACGATAATGAAATCAAAAAAGTCGGGCGCAAAAAATTCCTTGTAACGCTCCGAATATTTCTCGTTTTCAATATCGTCGTCCGTTTCCTTGATGCCTAAAAGTTGTTGGTAAAGCGCAAAGTAAACTTGATACGATGAGGCTTTAGAAATGTCCGCTTTGTTTAGTTGGACTTTCCAAATGACTTTTTCGAGCGGCTTAAAATCTTGAACAATCGATTGATCGACTAAGATATTGCGGTCGACCAAATAAAGAATCTTTTTCTTTAATCCGCTTTTGAGTAAACGATAGACGATTTGAAATGCGGTGTATGTTTTTCCGGTTCCTGTCGCCATAACTAAAAGGGCGCGGTTTTTGCCTTGGGCGATTGCGGCAAGAGTTTTGTTTATGGCGTTTCGCTGGTAATAACGTGGCGAATTGATGCCTTGTCCTGTGCAGTAAGGTTCGTCGATGATTTTTTCTTCGAGTTTTGCTAGGCCTTTTCCGTCATGAATTTCACCTTTGAATCTTTTGCAAAGTTCGTCGTAAGTGGGAAATTCATCCATTTTAAGTTCGCGTTCTTTGCCAGTCAAAAAGTCGTGCTCGACAAAGCCGTGCCCGTTTGAACTGTATGCAAATGGAACTTCGAGCATTTGGGCGTAGGCAATTGCTTGCTGTAAACCGTGAGCGATGCCGTAAGTTTCGTCTTTTGCTTCGACAATTGCGATGGGGTTCCCCGGATTTAAAAACAAAACATAATCGGCGAATTTTGCCTTTTCGCGCTGGGCCTTGTTTCCGCGAATGTTGATTTTGCCATCGGTTAGTTTGAATTCCATCCGAATGGCATTTTTATTCCAACCTTTTGATTCGATTGCAGGCGTAATGAACCTGTTTTTTATGTCTTCTTCGCTGAGTTTATCGTTTGCGGCCATATAAAAACGCTCCCTTTGGATGGAAACAATGATAATATAAATAAAAGCGAGAAAATGAAAGAGAAAATTTAGAAGTTTCAAGGAAGTGCAAGTTCTTTTCCCCAAAATGCGTTTTTCATTTTTAGAGAATTTGTGCGAAATTTTCATTATTATTTCTAATTTTACGGGGAAAATTTTTACAAAAAGGACTCAAAATGGATTTTCTTGGTAAAAGAATTTCGTTATTCTTTTTGCTTGCTTTAGGATTTGTCTTTTCCCTAAGCGGCTGCAAAAGTTACGATGCGCGTATGATGTTTGGAACGGGCGGAACTGCGGGCACTTATTATGCTTACGGCGGAGTTCTTGCGCAGTATATGAGAAATTTTGCGAATGTAAAAGTCACCGCTGTTTCGACGGGCGGCTCTAAAGTGAATGTGCAAAGCATTCAAGATGGCGATTATCAACTTGGATTTGCGCAATCCGATGTGATGACTTATGCGTGGAACGGAACGCGCGCTTTTGAAAAGGACGGTGCGACTCACGATTTTCGAGTGCTCGGTTCTTTGTATGACGAAACGGTGCAACTTTTCACGATGAACAAAGACATTAAAACGGTTCAAGATTTAAAAGGGAAAAAAGTTTCCGTTGGCGCAAGCGGTTCGGGCGTTTACTTTAACGCCATCGATGTTTTAACTGCCGCCGGTTTAACTCTTGACGATATCAAACCGCAATTTCAATCTTTCGGCGATTCAAAGGAAGCGTTAAAAGATGGACGCATTGATGCCGCTTTCATTGTCGCGGGAGCTCCCACTTCGGCGATTACAGAACTTGCGACGACAAACGGCGTTTATTTAATCAATATCGAAGGCGATGTCCGCGCACAAATTATGGAAAAATGTCCGTATTACACGACCAAAGAACTTGCGGCAAATACTTACCCCGGGCAAACGGAACCGATGCAAACGATTGCGGTAAAAGCGGTCTTAATCGTTTCGGCAAATGCAAACGAAGAAACGGTTTACAAATTGACTTCTGCACTTTTTGATCATCGCGAAGAGATTACAAAAGAAAATGCAAAAGGCAAAGAACTTTCGATAGAAAATGCGACTTGCACAAAGTCCGTGCCTTATCACAAAGGTTCTGCAAAATATTACCAAGAACACGGCGTAAACGTCGAAACTCTTGACTAAACTTTGAATTTTAACGATTAGGAATTTTTATGAACGACAACCGCGAAAAACTAGAAGAAGAACTCATTCAGCGCGAACTCAAATTCGAGCAAGAAGAAGAGAAAAAACTCGAACATTACGATAACTTCGTCGATAAAAGCGATAATTCTATTCACGAAGATATCGATGCGGTCATGCGAAAATATGATAAGCAATCGAATGTTCGCATTTGGGTCGGGAAATACAAAGTTGCCATCGAACTCGTTTTAGCATTTTTTGCGATTTGGTGCATTTATGTGACTTTGTTTGCGACCTTCTTAGAAGAAATTCGCTTGACTTGTTTCATGGGCATGATTGTCTTGATGGGATTTATCATTTACCCTGCAAAAAGAGGCGAACAAAAAGTGAATCATATTCCGTGGTATGATTTGCTTTTGATGGTATCGACTTCGAGCGCATTCTTTTACTTTGCTTGGAACGCTTCGGAAATTGTGAATCAAGGAACGCGTTTTGCTGCGCATCAAATTGTCATCGGCATCGTAGGAATCATCGGACTTGTCGAAGTCACAAGAAGATGTGTTGGAAAACCGATTTTATATGTCGCCGGTTTTTTCACTCTTTACGCTTTAATTTATGGGCTCACCAATCCCGATTTCTTTTTGAAGCTTCGCTATTTTGTCCGCAATTTATTTTATACAAAAGAAGGCATTTTTTCGACGCCATTAAACGTGTGCTCGAAATACATTGTCGTGTTCATTATCTTTGGCGCATTCCTCGAAAGAATTGGCATTTCGAATTTTTTCATTGAACTTGCGAATCGCGTGGCGGGGCGCTTTTCCGGTGGCCCTGCGAAAGTTTCTGTGATTTCTTCGGCGCTTTGCGGTATGGTTTCGGGCTCGTCTGTCGGAAACACGGTGACGACGGGTTCTGTGACAATTCCGATGATGAAAAAGACGGGCTACAAAAAAGAATTTGCGGGCGCAGTCGAAGCGGCTTCTTCAACGGGCGGGCAAATTATGCCGCCGATTATGGGAGCTGCTGCGTTTTTAATGGCGGATTTTATCAGCATTCCGTATTCCAATATTGTGGAAATG
>SAMEA104315433__coassemble_924_pt1 | contig 12357 bp, 10 predicted proteins | sample SAMEA104315433__metabat2_low_PE_037 | metagenome-assembled genome bin SAMEA104315433 (sample SAMEA104315433) | gut metagenome | biome: Monkey gut; feature: monkey-associated habitat; material: faeces | place: China | collected 2013 | reverse complement strand
AATCGTCTGCGTTCTCCGCCCGAACAACTCATCGATTTCGTTTTGCGAATATGCGTAATCTTAAATTCTTCAAGGAGTTGTTCCAAACGTTCTTTGCGTTCGGCCCGCTTGTAATTCTGCGTTTCTAAAATCGCCATGATGTTATCTTGCACGCTCAATTTGCGAAAGATCGATGCTTCTTGCGGCAAATAGCCGACGCCGAGACGCGCCCGCCGAAACATTGGCTTTTCGGTCATTTCTACATCGTCCAAAAAGATGTGTCCCGCATCCGGGCGCACCATGCCGACAATCATATAAAACGATGTCGTTTTCCCTGCGCCATTCGGTCCTAAAAGTCCGACGATTTCTCCTTGCGAAACGCTGATGGAAACATCGTTTACGACTTTGCGTCCATTGTAAATTTTGCAAATTTTGTCTGTACGAATTGTTCGAATGAGGTTCTTCATTTCACCTCCTCTTTTTTTGCAGAAATTTTTTCTTGATTTTTCTTTAAATTTCTTTCTTTGATTTTTTCGTCATTTATTTTTTGAAAATTCTTTTTCGTAAAATTTTTCATCGTCGTATCAATTTCCATTTTCGGGAAAATATTTTCTTTTGTCAAATCGATATAACGACCGCTCGCCAAAGTTTTTTTGCCCGAAAGTTTTAAATGTTTCACTTTGCCATCGCTAAATGCAATGCGAATTGTATCGCCTGCAGCTTCATTTTTTCCGTCGATTTGACGCTTCTTTTCCATCACATGAAAATACGAACTTTGCGCATCGCCCGAAATTAGCGCGGCCCGCAATTTCCCATTTTTAAAAGCTAAATCCAAACGTCCGCCTTCCATTTTATTTTTGTAATCCGCAAAATCGGATTCGTAAAAAAATCCGTTCGCATTTAAATTCACATAAAGCCGTTTGATTTTATCGTCTGCAAATTCCGTATAAAGCGTATCGCCCGTGGCTTCGGTAAATTGATCGGGCTTTCCATTCTTTCCTTTTTCGTGCTGCTTTCCTTTGGCGTTTCGAATCACGAGGGCGCTTTTCAAAGTTCGCTTATCCGAATCGATTGTCAAATAAATGGAATCGCCTGTCAATTCATAACCGTCCATCGTAAATTTCGGCGAACCTTTTAATGCGACCCAATTATTTTTTTTATCTAAAAATCCCGAGTCGCAAGTAACAATCATACTGCCTTGCGTAATCACGACATTCTGAAATGCTTTTGCAAATTCTGCGTTTTGGTCAAATGAAATAAATTCTGCACGAATTGTCGTCGTATCGATTTTTCCATTTTTCTGTTTTTGATATTGCTGCAAAACTGGCTTTTGGGTGAGAGTTAAAATTTTATTTTTTTTGTTGTAAACGAGATGATCGCCGAAGAATGCGTAAGTGCCCGCGGAATCTTTGGCTTCGACTGTGCCCGATGCGATTGCGATTTCCGTTTTCCGCTGATAACTGCCGCGATTCGCTTTGATAAATCCATCGGGATGCGTGAACAAAAAATTGCCTTCGCATTCAACTTGATCTAAAGTTTTATTCCACGTCGCCCGTCCTGTGCGAAACGCAATCGAATCATGTGTAAAATAAACGCGTCCGTGCAAAAGCAAGAATCCCGCTTTTCGCATGGCTGCTAAACTATCTGCATGACGCATTAGTAACGGCGCATTCCGAGAAAATGCTTGTTCAAACATTCCGCACAAAAGCACTGCAAATATCACCCAACGAAAAATCAATGTTTTCCTCCGACTGGGGGACGATGCGGATTGATTTCTTCTAAATGTTCTTCGTTTTGCTTTTCGTCTTCTTCTTTGAGGCGTTTTGCGGCGTCTTGGAAAATTCCCGTCACATCCGAAAGAATATGCCAATTTTCCATTTTAGCATCGCTCACAAATCCTTTTCCTTGAAGAACATCACCGTCTTCGCTCACCACGCGGACATAACTTTCTGTTTTGACCAAGTTATCTTTTTTATTCCACAAAAGAGAATCTGCGCGAACCGAAGCGCCCTTTGGCGTAAGCGCGTAAACATGACCATAAGCGTAAACGAAATTCATTCGACTATCAAGAGTTCCCGAATCCGCCCGCAAAAATGCTGAGCGTTCGTCCAAAGAATCAAAAATATCGACGAGAATTGGGCGCGCAAAAATTTTTTCAGAACCGCCCCAACGTTCCAAATAAGCGGTTTTCACTTTCCAAGAAAGGCGTTCTTTTTCATAAAAATCGAGAAGAGTCGTATCTGTAAAAAGCATCATCGGGCGTTCGACAATTTCTTCGTCAAATGGCGATTCCTCTTCGGATTCATCACAAGCAGCTAATCCTAAACTCAAAAAAACGCCGGCGAAAGCCATCGTTATCCAAGAGCTTTTACCGATTTTCATCCGTCCAAACAGTTCCAGCAAAAAATGTGCCATTCAAAACTAAAAATAGATTTTTCTCTTTTTAAAAGCACTTTTTTGTAAAAAAAAGAGCGCCGCATTCGCAGCGCCCTTCCCTCATACAAGGAGAGGAGTTCATTACTTTAAACGCATTCCTTTTAAATCAAAACGTTTGCCGTTCTTTTCTACAAAAACTGTTTGCTCTGCAAAGCGCAAACGAATTGCATTTCTTTCCGTTTTCTTTGCAAAAATCGGTTTCAAGGCAGTACTCATTTCCGAAGAAGCAAACGACGGTTTATAGCCGCTGTTAATCGCTTCCAATGCGCCCGCTAAATATGCTAATGGAGCGTTCCAGTTAATCGCAACTTCATTGGACGCATAGCTGCAACGGTTATCAGTATAAGATGTAGCAGGATAACCCGTCCGATAATCGCGACATTCCCAACTTTGCGAACCAATGTCTTCGCCACCTGGCTGCGGACCGCCTACGAGCATTCCGGGCACCGGTTCTTTCACGCCGTCTGCTGTACTCGGGCGATGATGCGGCATCATCGGTGACGTCGAACCGAATCCGGTTAAGAACGACATATTCAGCGGATTTTTTCCGAGCAAATAATCGAGAACTTTACACGCCGCATTGTAATATTTCTTTTCGCCCGTCAAATAATACGTGTATAAAAGCCACACCCCTTGATTCGCCGCGACAGAATTGGAACCCCAAACAAAATCATAATCCGACATCACTACGCCAAAGCCTGTATTGGCGCGCTCTGCAAATTCGTCCGCCGTTTTCTTGAGAATGGTAAGCGCATTTGCTGCATCGCTTCCCATTTCTTTGGCATGCGTTGCAATTCCGTAAACAGCAAGTCCCGTTACATTTCCCCAGCCTGGAACACTTCCTTCGTTTACTGTCTGCTTATACGAAGCTTCGCCAGTTGAAATAAACAATTCTGTTCCTGCAAATAATTTTTCATCTTCTAATCCGCTATCGCCATATTCGCCCGTAGACACATCACTCGGATTTGAAAATGCCACATTCGGATTTGCAATTCCCCAAGTGTAAGCTTTTTTCGCCGCTTCTAAACATTGATTTGCAAAAGTCGCGTCGAAATTTTTGTAAATGCGGTAAGCTGCCGCCATGACTCCCGCAAAATCAAATGTCGCCGCTGTTCCTTTTCCGATGACATAAAGCAGGTCTTTATCTTTCGCAGGCATCACATCGCCCGGGAATCCAAGAGTTGTCAATTTGTGATAAACGCCGCCATCCGGCGCTTGCATCGTTAGCATCCAATCCAAATTGTATTTAATTTCTGCGAGCAAATCGGGGAGCGCGCCTTCTGCGGGAATATTCCATTTCAACGTGTTAAAGTATTCGGGGAAATGTTCATACAAAGAAATGAGCGTGTAAGTGGTAATGCCCGAGTTGACAATGTAACGCCCATAATCGCCCGCGTCGTACCAACCTTTCGATGTCGCAAGACTTCCCGAAGAGCCCGTAGAATTGTGCAATGTTGCCGTTGGATTTGTATGTCCCGCAGCGCGTTTCCACTTTCCCGCATACGCTTCATCAAGAGTCATCGAAGCCCGCTGATAATAATACCACTTCAAAGAAGCTTTCGTCACTTCTTCAAATGTTTTATCCGCGATTTTCAAATCGCTCCGTAAAATTTCGCCGCCGACTTTAATCGAATAAATTCCGGGCGTTTTCAATTCCGAAAAATCCACCAGTTGCACGCTTTGTCCCGACGGACTCCATTGCGTCGCCATTGAAGGCGTTACCGTTAAAACGGTTTGATTTGCCGCATCGACGATTTCCACTGCGCCCGAAGCGCCTTCGATTGTAAATTCTTTCTGGTCGCTTGTGCGATAACCGATTTGGTTAATGTAAGCAGTCGCTGCATACGCCGAAGAGGCAAAGAAAAATGCGGAAACCACTGCGGGAATATACTGTTTCACGCCGAATTTGAAAAACATAAGCGACTCCTTGCGTTGAAGTTTTCAAATAAACTAAGTTTTATCCCATAAATCGTTCCCACTATTTTAAACTTTTTGTTTTCTCGTGTATCCACTGTAGCAATTTTCTAAATTCCGCTTTATGATTATCGGCTTAGTCATCGACACTTATGATGCTTTAAATAACGGAACCACCGCATCCGCGCGCCGTTTCGTTGAAAATCTTCGCAAAGAAGGTCACACCGTCCGCGTTCTCACCGCAGGCGCTCCGGGAAAAGACAAATTTATTCTGCCCAAATGGAATATTCCCATCGTTTCGCATTTTGCCGATCCGCAGGGAATTACCTTTGCTAAAATCGATGCAAAAGTAATCCGCGAATTTTTAACGGGATTGGACGTCGTTCATTTTTATTTGCCATTTCCGCTTGCGCGCGCCGTCGAAAAAATGGCTCGCGAAATGCAGATTCCTTGCCTTGCAGCATTTCATGTCCAAGCCGAAAATATCACGTACAACATCGGACTCGGAAAAGTTTCTCTCGCTGCAAAATTCTTTTACCGTTTTCTTTATCACTATTTTTATAAACGCTTTAACGACATTCATTGCCCCACAGAATTTATCGCCGGCGAATTACGCGATAACGGTTACAAAGCAAATTTACATGTGATTAGCAACGGCGTCGATGCAGCATTTACTCCAGGCGAAATGATTCCACACGAAAATATTCGCGTTCTAATGATCGGAAGACTTTCTCCCGAAAAGCGTCAAGATTTAATTATCGCCGCCGCAAAGAAATCAAAATATGCGGATAAAATTCAACTCGTTTTTGCGGGACAAGGTCCGCTTCTCGAAAAATACAAGAAGCTTTCTCGTGATCTTCCGCGCGAACCGATTTTTGGATTTTACTCCACAGAAGAACTTTTAAAAATTATCCGCAGCACCGATATTTATGTGCACGCATCCGATGCCGAAATCGAAGCCATCGCTTGCATGGAAGCATTCGCCTGCGGGCTCGTTCCGATTATCGCCAACGCAAAGAAAAGTGCGACAGTTCATTTTGCACTCGATGAGCGTTCGCTTTTTAAGCCGGGCGACGCTGACGATCTCGCCCAGAAAATTGATTATTGGATTGAACATCCCGAAGAAAAAGCTTTGATGAGCAAGCGTTTCATCGATCAAGGAAATCAATATCGGGTGAAAGAATCCGTCAAAAAAATCGAAGAAGTTTACAAAAATTTAAAACCGGGACGTCCGCAGTGAAACGCAATTTTTCCAAATTGACAATTCTTTTTTTCGCCGTTTTCCTTTCGCTTTCGGCGCAAACTTTTGCCGAAAATCCGATTCGAAAAATTCACATTCGCGGACAAGTCGGCAAAGCAAAAATCGATACGTTACAAAAAACGATTTTCGTAACCGTCAATTATTACGGGAAAAATGGAATTTATCCGCTGTCACACGCTTTCGTCGAAACTTTTTCCGTCAAAGATTCGTTAACAGAAAATCTCCGCGATACAATCGATTTGCGCAATTGGACAAAATTCAACATCGGCGAATCCGAATGGAAAATCAAAGGCGGTTATCAACTTCCCGGAAGTTCTTTCGGAGCTTGGCACAGCGAAAAAGTTCCCGGATTCATCACTCTCGGAAAAGTCAAATGCGATGAAATGGTGGGGAAGTCGCCCGAGCATCATATTTGGGATAATGGAAATCCTGCGTTCTCCGCTTCGGGAAGCAAGAAATGGCCCACAAAAAAAATTCTTCTCGCCGATAGCAGTTACGCAGCCGAGCTCACCACACGCAAAGTCGTCGGCGTCATTGCCAGCGGGAATCTTTTCACCGGAAGAATTGTTCGCAATATGAGTTTATCGCAACTTTTAGGTTTTACCGATAAAGATGGAAAAGCGCTCATCCGTTGGGGAGTTCCCTTCGAAGCGCGCCCGAAAGCGATTCGCGTCAAATTCAAATACGATGGTCTCGGCGATTCTTGCACCGTCATGGCAACTCTCGAAAATCGCAAAGATAAAGTACGGCGATTTGTCGGCGTCGCTTGGTACAGCGCAACAAACGATCACGATACGAGTAAAGAAGGAGTCATCTCGATTTCAAAGCCGGATAAAAATGGCCTTCGTACTCTTGAAACAAAATTCATCTACGGACGCGCTCACACCAATGCGGATTCGCTTCCCGAAAATGCGGTTCAAGGAAATGCCGACGAACCGATTACGCATGTAAATGTCGTCTTTGCGAGCAGCCGCAAAGGAGATTATTTCAAAGGGCAAGAAAACGCAACTCTCATCGTCAAAGACTTTGAATTTGTCTATTAAAACGGTGATATTTCGCAAAAAAGATTAAAATGGGAAATTCTTTTCCCATTTTCTTTTTCCGCAAACTTTAATTTTTGGATATATTAAGAGCAACATTTTACGGAAACTTCATCCGAATCTTTTTACGGAGTCTTTATGGAATTAAAATGGTGCAATCCCGAAGCTGAATTTGAACGTTTAGTTCTTGCAATTGATGTCGGCGGAACCAATACAAACATTGGACTTGTCGCCTGTAAAGAAGGCAAATTTACCTTGGTGATGAAAGCCGATTACGCTTCCGGTCAAATTTCGGGTTTGGAAGCTCCGATTGTTGAAGTTTTACATATCGCAGCCGAAAAGCGTCCCGATTTAAAACCAAGCCATTGCTGCATTAGCGCTGCAGGTCCTGTTGCCGAAAACCGCTGCGTGATGACAAATCTGACTTGGCGCGTAGACGGCGATGAACTCACCGCAAAACTCGGTTTCCCCGTGATGGTCGTCAACGATTTCGTCGCAATCAGCTACGGCATTCCGACGTTAAACGTCAACGATGCAGAACAGATTTACAAAATGCCGCACTTAGACGGTTCAACTCCCGAATCCAAGCCGGCGACGAAAGTAGTCATCGGACCGGGCACAGGCATGGGAATTTCGTTCCTCGTTTTCGACGGAAACAAATACATTCCAGCAAGTTCCGAAGGCGGGCACATTTCTTTTGCGCCGTTTGACGCCGATTCTCAAGCTTTCCGCGATTATATGCAAAAGCGTCTCGGCCAAGTTCCCGGCGTAGAACCTCTCTGCGCAGGTCAAGGCTTAGCTCATCTTTATGAATGGTGGCGCGACACGCGCGGAGTCCCCGATAACGAAGCGTTCAAAAAAATTGAATCTACCGTTTGGAGCGACCGCCCGAAATACATTAGCCGCGCAAGCGATACCGATCCTGTCGCCACTGAAATGATGCGCCTTTGGGTAAAAATGCTCGCCCGTTACGCAAGCGATGTCTGCGCCATGTTCTTGCCTTTTGGCGGATTCTATCTCGCGGGCGGAGCTATGCAAAAAGATTTGCGTTGGCTCATCAACGATAATCTCTTCATGAAATTCTTCGAACAGAATTATAACCCGAATATTCTCCCACTCTTAAAGAAGATGCCGATTTACGTCATCAAAGATTACAGCATCAGTCTTTACGGCGCCGCAAACGCTAGCATCAATTTGCAAAAGTAAAATGAAAGCCGCGCTTCGCGCGGCTTTGTCGTTTTAAAGATTTCCCTGCGAACGCAAACTGCCGAGTGCTCGTTCCACCGTTTCCTTATCCATCCCAAAAATTTCGTGAATTTTTTCCACTTGATTTTCGGGTGCAATTTTTTTCATTCGCGAACCGTTTTCATCGCGGATAAGCAAATTTCCTTTTTGATAATAATATTGAATTCCTTTCTCGCGATCAAGTTTATTGAGAACAGGATACGTCATCATTTCTCGATCAAAAGATTCGCTCCAATGCCTTTGAAATTCTTGCGGAGAAACACCGCGAATATCAAATGTAAAACGCAATTTCAAAGGCCCTTTTAACGAACCCGTGAAAAGTCCAAGCACTCCATTTTCCAAATCCAAGCGCACAACATTCGGTTTTAACGGATAAAACACTTGCGCAATTTGAAATGGAATCGCTGCAGGAATTTTCAGCGGATCAAAAATTAAATAGCCTGGATCCAGCAAAAAATCTTCGCCGTCAACGGGGAGAAGCAACGCACAATGAATATTTTTTTCAATGCGTTTATCGCCCATCAAAAGCTTCGGTGAATATCCCATTTCCAAAAGTTTTCGGTACAAATGCCACGTCAAACTAAAACAAGTTCCGCCGCCCATCCACGCATCTAAATCGTTCTCATAACAATCGTCTAATCGCCGCGCCCCGTCAGCGCTTTTCGCTTGAGAATAACGAATTATCTTCGTTAAATTTTCATAAGTCACATGCGAAATACTTTCGCAGAGATTTAACACTTCTTGCTGCATCATCAAAGAAAATTTAAAAATATCCGGAAAAGAAAAATTAACCGCTCCGAATTTAATTATTATTGAATTAAAGTTTCACCCATTCGGTAAAATAGAATGCACAAGTTTTTCATTTTTACTGTTGCTATTTTCGCATTCCTTTTCTCGGCTTGCGAAAGTAAAAGCGATGTTATCCCGAACCGCGTTTTTTGCATCAACGATTTAAGCCATAAAAAAGTCGGCGTGCAAATCGGAAACACGGCTGATATTTATGCGACGGAATACGGTGGCGATACCGCAAAAATCGATGTAGAACGCTACACGAAATTAGCCGATGCCGTCCAAGCGTTACTTCAAGGAAAAATCGATGCCGTTTTAAGCGATGACCAACCGGCAAAAGCATTTGTCCGCTTGAATCCTTCGCTTCGCATTTTAGACGAAGTCTTCGTCTCCGAAACTTATGCGGGCGTTGTCGCAAAAGAAAATTTAGCGCTTCTCGATTCTATCAACGTCGCCATGCAAAAAATGCGCGACGAAGGCATTTACGATTCTGTTTATAATACATTCATCAATCAAACAAGCAATTATCATTATCAAAAAAAGGTCACCACCGGAAAGCCTCTGGTGATGGCGACAAATGCTCAATTTCCTCCCTATGAATATTACGAAGGTCAAGAAATCGTAGGCCTTGAAATTGAAATGATTAAATACATTACGGACTATCTCAATCGTCCGTATGAAATTCAAGACATTGAATTTGACGCCGTCATTAACGCTGTGATGTCGGGAAAAGCAGACGTCGGATTTTCGGGATTTACTGTCACCGAAGATCGCAAAAAATCAATTAACTTCACAGAACCTTATACCGAATCAAAAATTGTCGTCATCGTGCGCGGCGATAAATCCTTAAAAAATAGCGAAAGCTTTACCGAACATTTGCACAAAAATTTTGTAAAAGATTCCCGCTGGAAATTTATCGCAAACGGTCTCGTCAACACTTTAATCATTTCGTTCTTCGCGGCTCTCGTTGGCATTTTCATCGGTTTTATTATCGCACAAATTCGAACAACTCACGAATTTAATGGCAGCTGCAAAATCTTAAATAAAATTGCAACCGCTTACATTGCCGTTGTTCGCGGAACGCCGATGATGGTGCAATTGTTGATCATTTATTACATCGTTTTTGCTTCGGTAAATATCGATAAAATTTTAGTCGCCGTCGTTGCCTTCGGATTAAATTCGGGCGCATATGTTTCTGAAATTATTCGAAGTGGCATCAAAGGAGTTGACCCCGGACAAATTGAAGCAGGCCGAAGCCTTGGCTTAAAATTCAAAACGATTTTATTAAACGTTGTTTATCCGCAAGCGTTCAAAAATTCTCTGCCCGCTTTAACGAATGAATTTATTTCGCTCATCAAGGAAACTTCGATTTGCGGATACATTGGATTAACCGATTTAACGCGCGGCGGCGACATTATCCGCAGCATGACTTACGAAGCAATGCTTCCGCTTTTAGTCGTTGCAGCCATTTACTTTGTAATTGTTGCAGGTCTTTCTGCTTGCGTTTCCAAACTTGAAAAGAGGTTAAAGAAAAATGAACGATAATAAAAAAGAAGTTTTAATTCGCGTTGAAAACCTCTCAAAGTCTTATGGCGAAAAAGAAATTTTAAAAGGAATTTCTTTAGACATTTACAAAGGCGATGTAATTGCAATCATCGGTCCTTCGGGCTGCGGAAAATCCACATTTTTGCGCCAGTTGAATTTGCTTGAAATGCCAACGAGCGGAAATATTTTCCTAGACGGAAAAAACATTTTAGGAAAAGAATTTTCAAAGCCCGAAATTCGTGAAAGAGTAGGAATGGTTTTTCAACAATTCAATTTGTTCAAAAACATGACCGCTCTCAAAAACATCATGTTTGCGCCGATGAAAGTCCGCAAAATTTCTAAGCAAGAAGCCGAAAAAAATGCAAAGGATTTACTTGAACGCATCGGGCTTTTAGATCGAGCCGATCATTATCCTGCGCAACTTTCGGGCGGACAACAGCAACGCGTTGCGATCGCACGTTCTATGGCGATGAATCCAGAAGTGATTTTATTTGACGAACCCACTTCGGCGCTCGATCCCGAAATGGTAAATGAAGTCTTAAAAATTATGAAGGATTTAGCAAAATCGGGTATGACGATGATTGTTGTGACTCACGAATTAAATTTTGCGCGTGAAGTTGCAAATCGTGTTCTTTTCTTTGCCGATGGAATCATCAAAGAAGACGGAACTCCCGAAGAAATTTTTGATAATCCTAAAGATCAAAGACTCAAAGACTTTTTAGCAGCGATTAAAAAGTAGTGATTTTCAACAGCGCCTTTTTGTGAAAAGGCGCTGTTTTCATTTTTTATTTTCAAAGTAAATGATTCCATTTACATTTTTCTCTTTAAAATATTCCGTCGCTTGAATCAATTTCACCCATTTTGAATAACCAAAATTTTTAGGGCTCAAACGAAATAATTGATTTTTCTTCTGAAATAATCTAGTTTTATCTTTGAATTTATCATCCCGCATACGTGCGGGTCGTTTCACTCTCTGCTTGACTGGCCGCCGAGCGAAATTCGTAACGGCAGCGCCCCAGTGGCAAGGACCACGGTCAGATTAACGTAGGGCACCGAGCCAAAGCTCAAATTTTCCCATTTTCATTTTTCCACAATCCGATTTTTCGGATAAAAAACTTTTTTCCTAAAAGGAATTTTTATGAACCGTTATCAATATCTGGCGATGCTTGAAGCATTTAAAAAAGACAAAAATTCTCTCGTAACCTATCAAAAGCTATATAAATACGCATATATTTTGAGCGATAGCGTTTTTAAAATCATTTTTGCAAAAGAAAAAGATAGGGAACGTTTGATTTCTCTTTTAAATGCGATGCTTCAATTAGATGGACCCGACATGATTAAATCCCTTACCCTTGAAATGCAAGAATATCCAGGAATTTTTGATAAAAAAACCTGCATCTTGGATATCGTAGGAACAACTTCTGCCGGCGAAAAAGTTTTAGTTGAAATTCAGCAAAAAGGTGAAGATTTGTTCCGCGACCGCGTCGAATACTACATTTCTCGCGTCATTGAAAATCAAGTTCACAAAAGTGAACGCTATGAATTGCCAAAAATTTATTTTCTCGGCATTTTAGATTTTGAAATGTTCCCAGAAGAACCAACAGAATATTTGCACCATGTTCATGAAATGTGCCATGGGCGCAAATTTTTTCCAAAAATTCAAAAAGTTTTTGTCGAAGTCAGCAAATTTTTTGATTTAGATCGTCGCGGACTTTTGAATGATGACAAATCCAATGCTGCCGACTGGCTGCGCGCATTCAAAGGAATCATTAACGAAGAACCTTTGCCCGAGCATATTTTGAAAAACCCTATTTTTAAAAACTTGCTCGACGAATTGATTTTGACTAATTTTGGAAGTGAACTGTTCAACGCCGAGGTAAAAAATATGACCGATTTGAAATACGAGCATGAATGCGGATTTTTAGAAGGCAAAAAAGAAGGTGTATTCGAAGGCAGAAAACAAGGATTGCAAGAAGGAAGAAAAGAAGGCTTACAGGAAGGAAAAGAAGAAGGTTTGCGAGAAGGACACAAGAAAGGTATTTCTGACAGTCTTCTTCAACTGGCAAAAGAAATGCTTGCCGATCATATTCCATTATATTAGTGTCCGGTAAAACTTTTTAATTCAACCTGAAATCTAACAAAAAAAGG
>SAMEA104315433__coassemble_917_pt1 | contig 12438 bp, 9 predicted proteins | sample SAMEA104315433__metabat2_low_PE_037 | metagenome-assembled genome bin SAMEA104315433 (sample SAMEA104315433) | gut metagenome | biome: Monkey gut; feature: monkey-associated habitat; material: faeces | place: China | collected 2013 | reverse complement strand
CTTTTGATATTCGCGGCTTGCAGAGCAAATGACGCGGTCTGTAAATTCCGTATTATTTTGCAGAAATCCTTTGACGCAAATGGAGCCCGGATGACCTTCGCAAATTCTTTGCTTGCGGGCACATTCCGCGCTACTTGTCCGCAGATTGCTAAACGGAACGCCGAGCGGAGACGCATGACTAATCCAAAAATCTTCTTCGGTCGCCGCCGCTAATTTTTTCCGCGTTTCGTCATCGACGAGAGTCGCTTCGGGGACGAGCAAAAAAGGCGTTCCCCAACCGCAGCGATTCATCCCAAAATCGCGCATCAGCATTTCGGATTCTGCGTAATTTCCAACGCCGCCTTGGACGCTGAATTGCGGCGTAAACGGAATTAAACGATTAACGTCCAATCCATTTGCCGCATAATATTTTTGCACGGCTCCTAAAAATTGCGAACCCAAACTTTCTTTCTTTTGTTTAATTTCACCGAGAATTTTCGGGAGAGTTTCGCCCGGCGAAGGGAAAAGATGCCCGCCGCAGTTCATTCCAGATTCGACGCGGAATTCGCTCACTTCTAAACCTTTCCGCGCGAGAAATTTTCCTTGAATCATCGCTGAACGAAAATCGGAAATTTTCAAAACAATTTTTTTGTCAAATCCGCCGTTTTGATTGCGGTAAAAACACGGATATTTTTCCATTTCCGAAAAAAGCGACTGATTGATTCCCGCGCTGAGAACGAGATGTGTATTGCCGCACAGTGTGGATTCTGCGTAACCGCGAAGCGCTTCTTTGGCGTCGTCAAATCCGGGGCGGTCGAGCTTCACCATAATATTTACGTCGATTGAACCGACGCACATCGCTGCGGTTAAATTTTTTTCTTCGGCGGAGCGTTCCAAACCCGCGGGCATTTTTTGCCAAGCCAAATAACGAATCCGCAGCGGATCATCCGTCGGAAGCATTTGAAAATAACGGTCTTTTTCGGAATTTCCATTCAAATTTTCGGCTTGAATGCGGGCAAAATTTTGCTGAACCAAAATATTTATCAAATTCAGATAACGGCGGATGCGTTCTGCGCGGGCGTGTTCTGTTTTCGGTAAAACTTTTTCGTAGGGAAGGGAAAATTTTTGGGCGTAAAAAATTCCCATTTGCTCGATGAGCTTATCATCGACTAAAGAAATAACGGAATCGATTCCAAAATGCGCAATGCGTAACGGCGAATCATTGGTAAAACCGGTTCCCATGACAGGAACATAAAAACGATGAGCCATGGGTAAAAACTATAAAATTCGCATTCAAAAAGACAATGAAAAAGCCTTCCGTTGTAAATCTTTACAATGAAAAAAAGGAAACATTTCGGCGTTTACGCAGAGGAAAAATTAACTTGGGAAAAAATTGACTCAAAAGGAGACTTTATGCAGAATCCGTTTTGGAAAATGGCAAAGCTGAGCGCTGTCGCCGCACTGGGAATGTTCACGGCGAACGCATTTGCCGTGGATGCTTGCAAAGACGATATGGGACATGTAGGGAGCGGTCACGTGGTAAGCGGGAATCGAACGGGTTCTATTTCGGGAACGCAGTGGGGTTATGAACAATGGTCCGCGGGCGGTTCGAATTCGATGACCTATTATGATAATGGCACATTCAAAGCGGAATGGACGAATAACGACGACTATTTAGCGCGCGTCGGCTTCCGCTACGGCGATAACGGTCCCGGAGTCGATCACACGACAAAGCATTACACTGTCGATTATAAATACACCAAAACGGGAAAAGCTTCTTACGGTTACATCGGCGTTTACGGCTGGACGGTCAATCCGCAAGTCGAATATTATATCGTCGACGACTGGTATAGTCAACCGAATGAAAATTATGTCGGCAAAAAATTCGGTGAAATTACAGTCGATGGCGCAACTTATACGGTGCACGCCTTCTTGCGCCAGCAAGAAGCTTCGAAAACGGGAACTTCTACATTCTTGCAAATTTTTAGCATTCGCAAAACGCCGCGTCAATGCGGACATATCGATATTTCGGCGCATTTCAAAAAGTGGGATGAACTTTTCACGGGTCAAACCGCAGAATTGAAAGGTTCAAAAGGCGGCGGATCGACGACGTTAAAATTCGGTAAAGTGACGGAAGTCATGCTCATGAACGAAGCGGGCGGAAACGCTACGGGAACTGTCGATTATACCTATTTTGCGATGAGCGATAACGGCGAATCTTCAGAAGTAACGCCTGTAGAACCGGTCAAAGAAATTGAACGTCGCCCATTCCAAGGGGTAAAAGCAAAAATTCCGGGAGTCATCGAAGCGGAAAATTTTGATGAAGGCAATAACGAAGTTTCGTATTACGATGACAGTGAAACGGTTGAAGAAGGCGCAAATACCGAATACCGCGGCGAAAATTACTTCGTCGATATCGTGGGAACGGGCGACGGTTACGCGGTCGGTTATACGACTGCGGGCGAATGGTTAGAATATACCGTCGATATTGCGGCTGCAGGCGAATATACTGCAGAAGCATTACTCGTGAACGGTGCGACGGATGGAAGCATTTCCATTTCGGTTGATGGCGAAAAAGCGGGCGAAATTGCGTTTACCAAATCCGCAGATGAAAAATGGGAAACATACGCTCCGGCATCGGGCAAAGTAAAATTGCCGGCGGGCGAGCACATTATCCGCGTTACATTCGAAGATGGTTATTCGAATTTGGATAAAATCACCTTTAAGGCATTGGACGATACGGGAATTCATTCTTCTTTGCGGCTTCAAACGGCTGCGGGCACTTATCAAGTTTTCGATATGCAAGGTCGCATTCTCGGAAGCATTCAAGTTTCTGCGGGCTCTTCGCTCAGCGATGCGCTGCGCGCCCGTTTCCAAAACGCAGGCGCGTTTTTGGTGAAACGCGGAAATCAAGTGAAGATGATTCGCAATGAGTAAAATTTTTACTCGCGAAAATTAAATTCAGAATTTCCGAAGAAAGTTAATGCGAATGGCGCGCCGCAGGCGCGCCATTCATTTTACCTTCCTAAAATTTCCCATTTTCCATTCTCAATTCAAATAAAAAAGCACCGCTTTCGCGGTGCTTTTTCTGTAAAGCTTTCGTTATGCTTTAATAATCGTGTCTTTTGCCAAGACGACGATTCCCGAAGGCGTAACGTGGAACATTTTGCTATCGCGTTCCAAATCGTAGCCGATTTCAAAGCCGGCAGGAATGTGCAAGCCTTTTTCGATAATAGCACGGCGCACTTTTGCGCCCGGGCCAATCGTCACATCGGGGAAGAGAATGGATTCTTCGACGAGAGCATCTTTTTGAATGGACACCGCTGGCGAAAGCACGCTTTTGATGACGCGACCGCCACCAATCACGCAGCCCGCCGAAACGACGGAGTCAATCGCTGCGCCCGGGTGATCGGAATCGCCCGCACTGAAGAATCGAGCAGGGGGCTGATTCCAGTTGTAAGTGCGGATGGGCCAGTAATTGTTATACAAATCGAACGGCGGATTTTCGGAGCAAATGTCTAAGTTTGCGTCAAAGAATGCGTCGAGAGTTCCCACATCGCGCCAGTAACCTTTTGTTTCGGCACGTTCGCCGCGGACGATATTCGTGTTGAAATCGTAAACGTAAACAGGATAATTCGGATACAGCGCCGGGATAATGTCTTTGCCAAAGTCGGTTGCGCCTTCGCTAGAATGCTTCAACAATTCGCGGACAAGGAATTTGCTCGTGAAAATGTAATTTCCCATACTCGCTAAGCACCAGCCTGGACGTCCGGGCATTTGCTTTGGCTGTTTCGGCTTTTCTTCAAAGCCTATCATGCGATTGTCTTGGTCCACTTCGATAATGCCGAATTCGTGCGCTTCTTCGACGGGGACGGGAATCGCAGCGATGGTGAGAAGAGCTGCCCGCGAAAGATGGAAATCAATCATCTGATTAACGTCCATCTTGTAAATATGATCGCCGCCGAAAATGGCAACGATATCGGGACGTTCATCTGTAATCAAATTGATGTTTTGGAAAATGGCATCGGCGGTGCCTTTATACCAATCGCCACCTGTCCGCATCTGCGCCGGAACGAGGTCCACATATTGGTCTAAGCTTGCGTTCAAATTCCACGCTGCCGAAATATGTTTATTTAACGAATCGCTTTTGAATTGCGTCAAGACTTTGATTTTGAAAATTCCCGAATTGATGAAATTGTTCAAAACAAAATCGATAATACGATAAGTTCCGCCAAAGTGAACAGCGGGCTTGGCGCGGTCGCGAGTTAATGGCTGCAAACGGCTGCCTTGGCCGCCTGCCATGATCATGCAGAGAAAATTCTTGTTGTGTTCCCGATAGGACCAATTCATAAAAAATCCTTTCCAAAGTTTACACTTTTAATTTATGTAATTTTTGAAAAAATAGGCGAAATTTAGCAAAAAAAGGGAGAAGAAAAGAGAAAAACGCAGAGTCGTCGCCTTTTTTATGGGAATATGACTTTTCCTATCAATTTACAAAATTCTACTTTTTTGTGCAGTATCGTATTTTTGCAAAATTTTCTAAAAACTTTTACAATTTGACTCCGATTATTTGCTATTTTCTAATCGTTCGAATCAATCGAAACCTAACGTAAAACATAATAGGAGTTACCTATATGAGTCTTACTTTGAACGACATCAAGCACCCGAAAATTTCTACTTGGGTGAATGAAATGATCGCTATGTGCGAACCGGACAACGTGGTTGTTGTTGACGGTTCTCGCGAAGAATATGATGCTCTCATGCAGAAGTGCGTGAAGGCAGGTCTTGCAACACCGCTCAAGAAGAAGGAAAATTGCTACCTGTTCCGTTCTCTCCCGTCTGACGTGGCTCGTGTGGAATCCCGCACATTCATCTCTTCTGTGAAGGAAGAAGATGCAGGTCCGACCAACCACTGGATCGACCCGGCTCAGTTGAAGCAGACGATGCGCGAACTCTACAAGGGTTGTATGCACGGCCGTACCATGTATGTGATTCCGTTCTGCATGGGCCCGCTCGGTTCTGCTATTTCTAAGAACGGCATTGAAATTACCGACTCTGAATATGTTGTTCTCAACATGGACATCATGACTCGCGCTGGTAAGAAAGTTCTCGACATATTCAACGCAGACATCAATGCAGACTTCGTTCCGTGCCTCCACTCTGTGGGTAAGCCGCTCCGCAAGTGCGAAAGCGACAATGGCATTTGGCCGTGCGCTGACGTGGAATACAAGTACATCACTCAATTCCCGGAAGAACACCTTGTTTGGTCCTACGGTTCGGGCTACGGTGGAAACGCTCTTCTCGGTAAGAAGTGCTTCGCTCTCCGTATCGCAACCGTTCTCGCTCGCGACGAAGGCTGGCTCGCTGAACACATGCTCATCCTCAAGCTCACCAACCCGAAGGGCGAAGTCAAGTATGTGACTGGCGCATTCCCGTCTGCTTGCGGTAAGACAAACCTCGCGATGCTCATCCCGACAATTCCGGGCTGGAAGGTCGAAACCATCGGTGACGATATCGCATGGATGAAGTTTGGTAAGGACGGTCGTCTTTATGCAATCAACCCGGAAGCTGGCTTCTTTGGCGTTGCTCCGGGAACTTCTGCAGAATCCAATAAGAACGCTCTTATCTCTGCAGAAAAGAACACCATTTACACGAACTGCGCTCTCACTGAAGACGGTGACGTTTGGTGGGAAGGCATCGGCTACCCGGCTAAGGGCAAGCTCGTTGACTGGAAGGGCAAGACTCGTGACGCTCTCCCGAAGGACAAGGCTCCGAAGGGCGAAGAAATGGCTCACCCGAATGCTCGTTTCACCGCTCCGGCAAAACAGTGCCCGTGCATTGCGAAGGAATGGGAAGATCCGGCTGGCGTTCCTATCAGCGCTATCCTCTTCGGTGGTCGTCGTCCGTCTACAATTCCTCTGGTTCATCAGTCTCTCAGCTGGAACCACGGTGTGTTCCTTGGCTCGATCGTGGGTTCGGAAATCACCGCTGCTTCTACCATTGATGCATCTCAGGTCGGTAAGATCCGTCGTGACCCGTTCGCGATTCTCCCGTTCTGCGGCTACAACATGGGCGACTACTTCAAACACTGGATTGAAATCGGTAAGAAGACTTCTGAAGACAAGCTCCCGAAGATCTTCTACGTGAACTGGTTCCGCAAGGATCCGAACAACGCTAAGCTTCCTGGTGGCTTTATGTGGCCGGGTTACGGCGACAACTCTCGCGTTCTCGCTTGGATTTTCGACCGTTGCGATGGTGTTGATAACGCTAAGGAAACTCCGATCGGTTACATGCCGAAGGATGGAGCCATCAATACTGAAGGCCTCGCTGATTACTACAAGGAAACCTTGCCGGAAATCACGAAGGTTGATGTAGAAGGCTGGAAGAAGGAACTTGCTGACGTGAAGGAAAATCACTATCCGAAGTTCGGTAAGCACCTCCCGAAGGAACTTTCTGAAATCATCGATATGATTCAGGATCGTTTGAACAAGGCTTAATCGCCAACCGTTCGACTTTCGAATGAAAACTCCTTGCTGCGTAAGCAGCGAGGAGTTTTTTTGATGGGAAAATTATTCTGCGGGGAAAATAAATTGGCAAATTTTTAAATTAGGCAAAAAAAGGAATTTTTTATGGCTCAATTTTGCAGATTTTGTGGCGCAGCAATGGAAGATGGCAGCTCTTTTTGTCGGAAATGCGGAAAGAAAGTCGATTTTGCAAGTGCGAATACAACGCAGCAAACTTCGGAACCATTTGCAGAACCGCCGATGATTGGAGAAAAGGATAATTTGATTACCCTTTTACTCGCCATTTTCTTGGGAACTTTGGGAGTGCACCGCTTCTACGAAGGAAAAATTGTGACCGGAATTCTTTGGCTGTTGACTGGCGGATTGCTTAGCGTTGGTTGGATTATCGATATTATTCTCATCGCAGTCCGTTTCGGTTCGCGCGGACGCTACTACCGCGTGTAAATCGGAAACGATAAATTTTCAAAGCGAACTTTCCACAAAGTGTGATGACTTTCGTGGAATTTTTTTTCGAATGCGGTGATGGGATTTTCGGGAGTGAAAATTTCTTCGGAAATGTTTGTGCGGAGTGAAAAATGCTTTGCCGCCAAATTTAATGCAAACGCAAATTCATCGGCGTAAATTTTCCAGTTTGTGCGCAATTCTAACTGCGGCGAAAGTTTGACGAGAGTGGGAAAAATCGGGTGCCCGTGAAAACGATAGCGGACTTCGGATTTTTTTGGCCACGGATTCGGATAAAAGAGAGCGTGAAATTGGATATTCCAATCAGCGGATTTGGCGAGGCGCCAAAAGTCGATGAGTTCGGCGCGGACATAAAAAACATTTTCCGGAATTTGAATTTCTTCGCCGCGGGCAGTTGCTTTGCTCAAACGAATTTCGGATTTGTCTATGCCGAGAATCGGATTCTCTGGAAATTTTTTGGCAAGCGCTAATGTCGAAAGTCCAGTGCCACAACCCGAATCGAGAATAATTGGAGTTTGAAAGTGCGAAACAAAATTGGCGGCAGCGTCAAAAGCTTCGCGGGTATGGTCGGCGATTGGACGGCGAAATTCGCTATCGAGATAACGCGAAACGAGCTCTTCTAAATCGGGATGAATGCCGTCTTGATTGCTTTCAACTTCTTTGGAATTTCCGATCATTTGACGTTCCTCGTGTTAGCGAAACGCTTGGCGAATGCGCAGCGTCTGCAAAAAGTTTCGGTTAATTTATGCTGCAAAAATCCGTTGCGCATTTGAGTCGCGCGAATTCCTTCAAAAATTTCGGCAAAAGAATTTTCGGGAAATTTTCCGAGGACGATTTGTCCGCGATAATCTAAGCAGCAAGGGACGACGCGTCCGTCGAATAAAATGGCGCATTGATCTTTGACGCCGTGGCAAGTTCCGTTTTCATTTTCTTCGGCTTTGCCATTGGGCCATTCAAATCGCGAATCGCGGTGAATGTAAATTCTTCCACAAATCGGCGTGCTTTTTCTCCGAACAGAAAATTCAGAATCGCAAAGAGGAACGTGAAAATATTCGGTGAGCTTTTGCAAAACAATTGAATTCCAATCGCGCGAAATGGCATCGGAATGATCGTTCCACAGGCGAAAATTCACATAAACTTCGGGATGTGTATTGGACAATGCATCGGTAAAATCGAGAGTTTGCTGTAAAATTTCTAACGCTTTTTCTCGGGGCAAGTAAGCGTAAGCGTGAGTCGAAAAATTGATTTGCCGAATTATTTTGCTGCGTAAAATCAGCGGGGAATTTTTGGCGATGAGAGATCCGTTCGTCGTTAAATTGACGGGGATTTGAAAACTTTCTGCGATTTGCAAAATGCGTGGAAATTCCGAATGCAAAAGCGGTTCGCCCAAAACATGCAAAAAAATTTCTTCGACATTTCCCGATAATTTTTGCAGCACATTTTGAAAAAGTTCTGCGGACATTTCGCCGCGAGAATTTTGAAGAGTTGCGCTCGGACAAAATGGGCAGCAGAAATTGCAACGTTCGGTGATTTCGATGTAGGCGTATTTCATCGGTTAACGCAATTTCTTTAAATCGAGTTTTAAAAGAACCGCAGCGAGAATTGCCGAAACCGTATCTGAAACGGGAGCCGCTACAAAAACGCCGCGCAATCCGAAGAACAAAGGTATGATCAAGAGAAACGGAATGAGGACAATCAGTTGTCGACTTAAATTCAAAAACATCGCACGGCCAGGTTTTCCCGTGCCTTGAAAATAATTGCCGCAGACCATGCCGCAGGCGATCATCGGCAGCGCAAAAAGGAAGGTGCGCATCGCAGAACTAGCAAGAGTTAAAAGTTGCTCATTTCCCGCGCTGAAAAATCCGACGAGCCATTCCGCTTTCATTTGAACCAAAAGCCAGCAAAGACACATCCAAAGAATGCTAATCGTGAGCATGACTTTTAAAGTTTGCTTCACGCGCTCGAATAATTTTGCACCGTAATTGTATCCGATAATCGGTTGTCCGCCTTGCACAAATCCGATGACGGGTAAAATCAAAAGCATCGCGATGCTGTTGGCAATGCCGAAGGCAGAAACTGCTAAATCGCCGCCATACGGAGAATTGGAACCGTAATGCACCAAACTTTTATTCAAGACGACATTCATAAGGCTGTTGCAAATTTGCATTAAACTCGGCGGAAGTCCCATGATGTAAATGCGCCGCAGATAAGGAAACTTGAGCTTCATTAAATGCAGAGAAATTTTGATGGGAGTCGATTTTTTGAAGAAGAATTGCATAACAAAAATCGTCGTAATCGCTTGTGCGAGAATCGTCGCCCACGCAGCGCCTTCGATTCCCCAATGAAATTTTATGATGAAAAGCCAATCGAAAAATGTGTTCAATCCGGCACCGAGAAGATTTCGAAACATCGCTGTTTTCGGATGCCCGAGAGAACGAATAAAATGATTCATTCCCGGCGTTACCGTTTGAAAAACCGCTCCGATTAAAATGATTCGCATGTAATTCGTTGCATAGGGAAGAGTTTCTTCGCTCGCACCAAAAATTTTGAGCAAAGGCTCCATAAAAATTTCGCCGAGCACAAACGAAATCAAAGCCATCACGATGAGAAGGGTAAACGAATTGTTTAAAATGAGAGCAGCTTGGCCGTATTTTTTTTGCCCAAGACGAATCGCAAAAAGAGTGTTTCCGCCGACGCCGACGATCATCGAAAGCGCCATGATGAAAAGCATAATCGGGAAGCAAAGCGTAATGCCTGCGATGCCTAAGTAGCCGACTCCCGCAGCGACAAAGTAGCGGTCGATGACATTGTACAACGATTCAACGGCCATGCTGACAATCGCTGGAACGGAGAAGGCGAGAATCAAACGGGGAATGCTTTGCGTTCCGATGCTATTTAATTTATTGTTCGTCATTACTTTTGAATGCAGCGAATGCTTGCGCCAAATTCGGAATTGAATTTTTCAAAATGAATGTCCGAAGAATTCTTTTTGAAAACGGCGACCGAGCCTTCTTCTGTCCAGAAGAAGGCTTTTTCGCCCGCGTCTTTGAATTTTTTATTGGCAGAACCGACGCGGGCGAAATTCGCGCCGCCTGCGCGAACGGCAAAGCTAAATTCGTCGGCGCCGTCGCCGTTATCGTTCCAGCCAAAAGTCGCCTTCAATTTTTTCGCCGGTTCCTTGCCAACTGCAGAAGCGAGATTTTTCCAATCCGAAATTTTCGGCAAACGAAATCCGGTTGGGCACGCAATTTTTGCGCTTTCTAAATTGTAAAGTCTTCCCCAAACGTTGCATTGCACGCAGAGCGAACCGTTAACGGGCGCGTATTTTCCGTTTTCGGCTAACCAAACCGCATCGCCAATGCGCACCCATTCGTAGCGTTGACCGTCGCGCGGATCGTTGTAAACGCCTTGAATTTCGGGGTCGCCGCTCGGATCAAATGTCTGCGGAAAATCGGCGATGGTTCCTCTTTCGTAAACGGCAATCGATTTGATTTTTCCGCTTTCGTAAAACTGCGTCATCTTTCCTTGAATGGCGCCGTGCTCGTACGAAATTTCAGCTTTGACCGAACCGGATTCGTAAAACTCTTTCGCTTCGCCTTCTTCTTTTCCGTTCACAAAATTCTTCTCGGATTTTTTTGCGCCCGATTCGTAGAATTCAATTTGCGGACCATTTTTTTGATCGTTTACATATTGCGCTTGCAAACGAATTTTTCCGCTGGGATAATTTTCTTTGCGAATGTCATCGCAGCCGAAAAAGCAAAAACAAAAAATGAAAACGAGAAAAAATTTTTTAGGCATTTTCATTCTCCGAAAGCGGTTCCATGTGAATGTTAATTTGTGTCTGCTTGCCATATTTTTGGCGCAGTTTTTCTTCGATTTCGGTCGCGACATCGTGCGCATCGACGAGAGAAATATCGTGGTCTAATTTTATGTGCACATCAATCGCATAAATGCTTCCGATTTTTCGCGTTTGCAAATGATGTAAAAAGCGGACTTTGTCGGTGTTGCGGATAATGCGAATAATTTCTTCTTCGACATCGGGCGGAAGCGATGCTTCTAACAATTCTTGAATATTGGGAAAGCCGATTTCAAAGGCGACTTTTGCGATAAAGAAACTGACGATTACCGCAGCAATCGGATCAAGAATGGCGAATTTTCCGCCGAGGAAAAATGCGCCGCCGATTCCGGCGAGAGTGCCGATACTCGAAAGCGCATCGGAGCGGTGATGCCACGCATTTGCAATGACTGCGGGACTATCGATGCGTTTTCCGACAAAGGCTGTGTAACGGTAAAGAATTTCTTTGACCGCAATGCAAACCGCAGCAGCGATGAGCGCAATCGCTTCGGGAACTTCGGGAGTTTCTCCTTGCAGTGTCGCATAAATTTTTTGCACGCTGTTGGTGAAAATTCCGATGGCGACTGCGAGCAAGGCAACGCTAATCAAAACCGAGGCGAGAGTTTCAAATTTTCCGTGGCCGTAAGGATGTCCTTTATCGCGTTCCTGTCCCGAAATGCGGATGAAAAGGATGACAATGAAATCGGTGACAAAATCGGAAAGAGAATGAATTCCGTCGGCAATCATCGCCGCAGAATTGCCAAAAATTCCCGCAATCAATTTTCCTGCGGTTAAAATCAGATTCACAAAGAATCCAATCCAAGTTACTTTTTGAGCTTCACGAGTACGATCGAGCATGCGCATAAGTTAGAAACTTCAATGCCTCACGAAAAGAGTCATTTAAACCGAGAAACCCCCGCACTTGCGTGCGAGGGTTTTCAAGGGTGGGTAATCGGACTCGAACCGACGACAACCAGAATCACAATCTGGGACTCTAACCAATCTGAGCTACACCCACCATAAAATGGTGCGAACCAAATATAACAAAGGTTCGAAAATTTTTAAAGGGGTTTTGCGAAAAAATTATTCTTCGCTTTGTTCCTTATGGCGTCTTAAACGGATGAAATTCGCCCGTTTATAGTCGTTTCGATGTTCGTTGCAGAACCGCGGATAGATAAATTGCTTCGGAAATACTTTAATTTCGAATAAATTATCGCAACCGTCCAGACAGCAGCGGAACTTGAGATCCATCACATCGGTGTAGTTGTGGCGGAAGACAATATTTTTCGCATCAATGTTTTCGATGTCTTTCTTTTGCTTTTGGCGATTTTTAATATCGCGGTGAAGCGGGCAGTATTTGGCAATCGGGTGACCCCAAAATTCGCGACCGCAGCCCGGTTCTTGGCAAATCTTGAGTTTGATACGTTTTTTCTTTTTGTATTTAGGTAACTGCATAGCGATAGTAAATTTACTAAAAAATGAGAAAAATGGGAATGGAGTTAATGAGGAGTTCTCCGGAGTCCCGATGGAATAATTTTTCATGTAAAATGTTATCTCCGGACTTCCGACGGACAAATTTTGCGTGTAAAATGTTATCTCCGGACTTCCGATGAACAAATTTTGCGTGTAAAATGTTAT
>SAMEA104315433__coassemble_780_pt1 | contig 13851 bp, 9 predicted proteins | sample SAMEA104315433__metabat2_low_PE_037 | metagenome-assembled genome bin SAMEA104315433 (sample SAMEA104315433) | gut metagenome | biome: Monkey gut; feature: monkey-associated habitat; material: faeces | place: China | collected 2013 | reverse complement strand
CGTTGTAGTCGCCTTCGAGCGCCTTTTCCATGACTTCGTCGTTGAAGTCAGAGCAGCAGTCCACGAGCTTTTCGCGGTATTCTTGAGCTTGTTCTTTCAATTCTTCCGGAATTTCTTTTTCGATCAAATCGTCGCCGTTCGGGCCTTCGAAATAGTAAGCCTTCATCTTGATTAGGTCGACGACGCCGCGGAGCTTGTCTTCAAGTCCGATAGGAATCTGCATAACGCACGGATTGTGGTTGAGCTTTTCCTTGAGCATCACAGCAACGCGGAGCGGATTTGCGCCCGAGCGGTCACACTTGTTCACGAAAGCGACGCGAGGAACGTGATAACGCTTCATCTGGCGGTCAACGGTAATCGACTGAGATTGCACGCCTTCCACGCCGGTCAAAACGAGAATAGCACCATCGAGAACGCGGAGTGCGCGTTCCACTTCGATTGTGAAGTCCACGTGCCCCGGTGTATCAATAATGTTAATAGTGGTGTTTTTCCAGTTCACAAAGGTCGCTGCGGACTGAATCGTGATGCCGCGTTCCTTTTCCAGTTCCATGGAGTCCATGGTGGCACCCACGCCGTCTTTACCACGAACTTCGTGGATTGCGTGAATTTTCTTGGTGAAGTACAGAATGCGTTCTGTAAGGGTGGTCTTTCCCGAGTCGATGTGAGCCGAGATACCAATGTTACGATGTTTGTGAATTTCGTTCATATTCTTTCCGTGAAATGATTAGGAATGTAAACTGGCGCATAAAATAGAAAATTTCTGACCAGCTCTCAAGGTTTAAAGTGAAAGTAAGGATGAAAAACGGGCGTTTTCGGGAGCGTTTTCCAAAAAATAAAGGAATTTTCCCGCTGAAAATGCCGATTTTTCGCGCAAATTGCAAAAAAAATCTGCAATTTAAGCATTTAAATTTTCGTCATTTTCCGCCGATTCAGCTTGGGCATAGCGGACATCATCGTCTTCGACATTTTGAAATTCGGAATTTTCAAAGTAAGCTTTGGCGATTTTGGAAACGCTATAAGTATCGTATGCGGCATACGCACCGCTGCTGATTGCGCCAACGACAGGAAGAGCCCGAGAAAGCAATTTGAGTTTGCTTTTTTTCAAGAGAAAATGAGTGCCGACGCGCATCGCGACATCGCGGGCAATTTGAACGCCGGATTGTTTACAAAGGCACCAGACGAGAGATTGCTTTGTAAGGTAACCGAGTTTGCCGTAGGTCGCAGCAATGTCTGCGACAAGTTGCGCTTGGATGCGCCAAATCGCCGCTAAATCGGGAAGGGAAGCGAGCATCCCGACAACGCCGCCGGGCGCGGATAATGTAGCGCTCACCATCGCTGCTTTGAGCGCAGCGGCTTCGGTTAGTTTTTTCACCTTTTCATCGGGACTCGAAGAATGCGAAAGTTTTGATGTCGGAATTTCTGTGAAAAATTGTTCGAGATGCATAAACTAAATGTAATCTCTGAAAAAGGCTTTGCGGAAAAGAAGTTTTCTGCGATAGCCATTGCGTGAGGAATATCAACGGGGAAATTCTACGGGGAAAAAGCTTGAAAAGACTTGTTATTTATATAGGAACTATTGATTTTTCAGAAAAATTAAAAATTAGCTGCGATTTTTATTTTAGTAAAAATTTTATTTGTGCGGTCAATTTTGCTAAATTTGCGGGTATGGAAAAGCTTTGGTCTCGGGAATTTGTTCTAGTCGGTATTACAAATTTTCTTTTATTTTTTTCGTTTTACGAACTTTTGCCGATTCTTCCGCTTTATATTTTTGAAAAATTTCAAGCTGAGGCGGCGATTTCAGGAGTGATCATTTCGCTTTATACGATTGGTGCGCTTTTTTGTCGTCCGTTTGCGGGATTTCTCGTGGATAGTTTTCCGCGGAAGCCTTTGTATTTGTTGATGTATTTGGTCTTTTCGGCGATGTTTATCGGGTATGCGGCAGCGGGAACTCTTTTTGTGCTCGGCGTTATCCGATTTTTACACGGCGTCGGTTTCGGTATCGCAAGTACAGCGGGCAGCACGATTGTTATCGATGTGTTGCCTTCGAGTCGCCGCGGCGAAGGCATCGGCTATTTTGGTGTGACGACAAATCTCGCTTTTGCAACGGGACCGATGACGGGAATGTTTTTATACGAAGCGTATGGCGCAAATCCGGTTATTGCACTTTCGGTTATTTTATGTGTAATCGGACTTATTTTAATTTTCCCGATTCGGACGAAAGCGAAGCCGATTAAGAAAGATACTGCGCCGATTTCTCTCGATCGTTTCTTTTTAACGCGGGCGATTCCGCAATTTGTGAATATGCTTTTTATCGGCTTTGCGTATGGACCGTTGACAAATTATGTCGCCCTTTACGCAGAACAAAATCATCTTTCGGGCTCGGGATTTTTTTATGCGTTAATCGCCATCGGGCTCATTACTTCTAGACTTCTCACGGGAAAGCTTATCGATCGCGGTTATTTGACGCGTCTTGTCGCCATTGGACTTTCGTCGGTAACGGCTGCGTATTTTCTTTTTTCGCTCATTCCAAATCAAATCGTCTTTTTAACGGCGGCGTTTTTAATCGGCGCAGGCCTTGGGCTCGTGTTTCCGGGATACCAAACGATGTGCGTGAATTTGGCGCGGCACGATCAGCGCGGAACGGCGACGAGCACTTATTTGACGGGCTGGGATTTGGGAATTGGCATCGGCATTTTGGTCGGCGGCCCTTTGGCCGAAGCGTTTTCGTATTCGACGATGTTCTTGTTTTGCGCTGCTTTGCTTCTCGTTTCTGCGGTATTTTTTGTCAAGAAAACCGCGCCGCATTATTTGAAAAATCGGTTGGAATAATTCCGAGAAAAAAAATGATTTTTGTCAAAATTGACAAATAAATCAATCTAAATTTGTGGTATGAGTCATACTGGTTTTCGAATTTTGCATACATCGGATTGGCATTTGGGGAATTCTTTGCACGATCGTTCGCGGCAAGAAGAATACAGAGCCTTTCTTTCGTGGTTAAAAGAAACAATTGTTACGAACGAAGTGGATGCACTTCTCGTTTCGGGCGATATCTTTGATACAGGTTCGCCGAGTAATGCTGCGCAAGAACTTTACTTTTCTTTTTTGACGCAGCTCAATGGCACGTGCTGTAAAAATGTCGTGATTACCGCAGGGAATCACGATTCGCCATCAACTTTAAATGTCGCACGCTCGGTTTTGGAATTGTTGCATGTGCGCGTCATCGCTTCGCCGGATGTAGAAAATCATTTTGCGAACGAAGTTTTTGCGCTTCCGAATGCAGAAAATCCGCAAGTGATTCTTTGTGCGGCTCCGTATTTGCGCGATAAAGCGTTACAGGCGAGTTTGGAAAATGCCAAAGCGGCAACGGACGAAGAATTTGTCCGCGCGGGCACGAAAGCGCATTTTGAAAAATTGAAAAATCTGGCGCGACAGTTGCAAGAAAATGTCGGAAAGTCACTTCCGATTATTGCGATGGCGCATCTTTATGCGGCGGGTTCAATTCTTTCAGAAAATGCTGCGGATACCGAATACACTGTCGTCGGCAATTTGGAAAATGTCAATGTCGAAATTTTCCCGCCGGCATTTGATTATGTCGCACTCGGCCATATTCATCGGGCGCAGAAAGTAGCGGGCGAAGATCGCATCCGTTATTCGGGTTCTCCGCTGCCGATGGGATTTGATGAAGCGAACCGCGAAAGCGTTGTGCTTCTCGTCGATTTCGAAGAAAATAATCCGCCGAAAATTCGTCCGATTAGCGTTCCGCAATTCCGCAAAATGGTGACGATTTCGGGCGAAAATTTGAATGAAATTCGTGCGAAAATTGCAAAGGCAAATTTGGAAACGCCTAAGGCATTTGTCCGCGTGCGTTTCACGGGCACAGGCTCGGTGGGGAATTTGCGTGACATGCTTTCTTCCGATTTTGAAAAGACGACTTTGGAATTTGTCAAAGCGGAATATGCAAATCGCGTGGACGGTTCGCAGACGATTGCCGCAGATGACTGCGATCTTTCGGAACATTCGCCGACCGAAATTTTTGATCGCCGTTTACGCGAAGAAGAAAAATCAACAAAAAAATTTGATGACAAGATGAGAGCACGTTTGGAAGGTGCGTTCCAAGAAATTTTAAAACTTGTGCAAGAAGGAGGGGCTCAGGAATGAAAATTATAACATTGCATTTTAAAAATGTGAATTCTCTTGCGGGAGAATGGACGTTACGATTTGACGATCCCGCGTTTTTGCGCAATCATCTTTTTGCCATTGCGGGCCCGACGGGCTCGGGAAAAACTTCAATTTTGGATGCGATTTCTCTTGCGCTTTATGGAAAGACACCGCGCCAAGACAGCGTTGCGGACAAGACGAAGTTGGATAATGGACCCGAACTCGTGATGACGCTTGGAACGGGAGAATCCTTTTCGGAAGTGGAATTTGAATCGGCGGGGAATCGTTACAAAGCGATTTGGAAAGTGCATCGCGCAGGAAATAAACCTGACGGAAAAATGCAATCGCCGGAAGTCAAATTGTTGTTTGAAAAAGATGGCGAATACATTGCCCACGATGAAGTTTCGAAAACAAAAGAAGTGCAGAAAAAAATTGAAGAAATTGTCGGCTTAAATTTTGATCAATTTATGCGGGCGGTAATGCTTCCGCAGGGCGGCTTTGATAATTTCCTCAAAAGTAAGCGCGAAGAAAAAGCGGCGATTCTTGAAAAACTTTCGGGACAAGAAATTTATCGGAAAATTTCGAAGGCGGTTTTTGCTCGCAATAAAGAAGAACAAGGAAAATTAGATAGCATCCAAGAAAATTTGAATGGCATTCAGTTGATGCCTGACAACGAGGCGCGCGATTTGGAAGCGTGGCTCGGCGAAGCGGAAAAAACAAAGGTAACCAAGTCTGCGGAATTAAAGAAAAATGAAGAATACAAGCGGACATTGGAAGACATTGAAAAAGCCGAAAAGAATTGTCAAAATTTGCGGAAAGAGGCTGCGCTTTTAGGCGAAAAAAATCGCCAATTAGACGGCGATCGGAGACGCGTTCAGCGGAGCGATGAAGCGCAGACACTAGTCGCGCCGTTAAAAGTTGTGGAAAATTTGCGGAAAGATTTTGCGGAAAAAATGAAGCAGAAAAAAGCATTGCAAGAGCAAATGCCGCAAAAAAAGCAAGCCTGTGAAACGGCAAAAAATGATTTAGACAAGCGGACTCAAGAAGAAGAAAATTTACGCAGCGAAGATAAAAATCGGAATGCTCTTCGCGATAGTGTTTCGTCTTTGGATGCGGAAATTCGCCAGTTGAAAGCATCTTTTGAAGAAAAGAAAACGGCGATTTCTTCAAAAGAAAAAGACATCAAAAATTTGTACCAAACTGGGGAAACATATAAAGAGAAACGCGCTACTTTAGAAAAAAAATTAGCGGATTGTCGCAATTATGAAAAAACGAATTCGGTGCATTCAACATTGGAGAGCGAACAATCGATTATTTCGGATCGGTTAAATCGTTTGGACGATGCGAAAATTGCTTTGGGAAAATCACAAGATTCGCTTGCGAAGATGAAAACGCGTTGCGTGAATGCGGAAAAAGATTTGAAGCAACAAGAGCTCAAATTTACTCAAATTGCTGCGGAACGCGAAAAAAATCTTTCAAAAGATATCAACAAAATTGCATCGTTAATTCAATCGTCTTTGCACGAAGGCGAAGCGTGCCCAGTCTGCGGCAGCACTTATCACGATAATCATGAAGGGGCGATTGCCTCGGCAACTGAAATTTCTGCGACCGCAAATCGTTTGAATCATTTGCAGAAAGATTTTGAAGCAGCGCAAGAAAGCGTGAAAACGGCAGATTACGAATTGAAACGTGCAAAAGATCTCGTCGCAGATGCAGAAAAAGATGTGCAAACGAAAACGGGTGACGTTTCGGAATTGATGAATATCGTTTTTGAAAAATTGAAAATTTACGGTTTTTCGGAGTCGGATTTGAATAGCCCGCAAGTTGTTTTGGAACGGATTAAAAAGTGGGCGTCCAATTGGAAATCTTGCAAGGATAGAATTGCTAGCGATGAAAATCAGTTGCAAATTCTTGACGAACAAGAAAAATTATTGCAAGAACAAATTGAAAAAGCGCAACAAGATTTGGATCTTTTGAACAAAGATTTGCTGGGCTTAAAAAATGCTTTGCAAGATAAATCGGCAGAACGCGGAAAGCTTTTTGGTTCGCGGGATGTGGCGGAAGATCGCAAAGAATATCAAACGAAAATTGATACGGCGGAGAAAAATCGGACGCAAGCGAATACGCAATCCACTGAAGCTGAAAATGCACTTGCCGCAGCGCAGGCGCAGTTGCAGACGATTGTGGAACAGTTGAATTTGACGGAACGCGATAAATCGCACGCCGAAACGGATCTTGCAGCACAACTCCGCAAACACAGTTTTGCGTCGGAAGAAGATTTGCGTCATGCGTTAATTCCGGATTTGGAAAAGCAGCAAATGGTGCAGCAATATGAAAAAGTGGCTGCGGATTTGGCGACAGCAAAAGGTCAGTTGAATCAAGCAGAAACGAATTTGAATGAATTACGTTCTCGCGATACAGGTCACACGACTCTTCAAACCGCAACTTCAAAAATTGAAGTGCTGCAAAAAGAATTGGATGATTTGAATAAAAATTATACTGAAAAATCGCAGAAATTTGCGGTGAACCAAAGCGAAAAGAAAAAGTCTAGGGATTTGTCAGAAAAGAAAGCGAAGCAAGAAGAGGTGACATTCCTTTGGAATACGATGAATTCGCTTATCGGTAGCGCCGATGGAAAAACTTTTGTCGCTTATGTGCAACAGCTGACTTTGTCGCGTTTGGTGCAGGCGGCGAATAAACACTTGAAGAGTTTAGATCCGCGTTATACGATTGAAACCGAAAACAATTCGTTAAACATTTTGCTTTACGATTCGGAATGTGGAGAGCGTCGCTTTGCAGCAAATCTTTCGGGCGGAGAAACTTTCCTCGTGAGCCTTTCTCTTGCGCTTGGAATTTCGTCGCTTGCAAGTCAGCGTGTCCGCATTGATACGCTCTTCTTAGACGAAGGTTTCGGCTCTTTGGACGAACGCAAATTGCAGCGTGCGATTGAAGTGCTTCGGAATTTGGGCGAAAGCAACGAAAAGTTAATCGGTGTCATTTCGCACGTGAACCGCGTCCAAGAAGAAATCACGAATCACTTTGAAATTATCCCGACTGGAAACGGCCACAGTCGCATTGAAGGTCCGGGAGTGAATTAAAATAAACGGGGTGCAAAAGAAAAGCCACTGCGGATGCAGCGGCTTTTTCGCAGATATTTTGAAAATTATTTACGAGCGCCTTCGGCTTTGTAACGAGCGATAACGGATTCGTAAAAATTGAAAGTTTGCTTGGCGATGCTTTTCCAACTGAAAACGTCAATTGCGCGTTGACGACTCGCTTCGCCAAATTTCTTTGCCATCTCGGGATTGTCCAAGAGAACATTTAATTTGTCGGCGAGTGCGTGCTGGAATTCGTCCGGATTTTTCGGCTCAAAATTGGTGGACGAAGTCGGTTCGAGCGGAACCAAGAATCCGGTTTTCCCGTCGACGATGATTTCGGGGATGCCTCCGACTGCGCTGCCGACGACTGGCGTTCCGCAACTCATCGCTTCCAAATTGATAATGCCAAACGGTTCATAGAGCGAAGGCGTGACGAAAGCGGTTGCGTAGGTGTAAAGCACGCGCAATTCTTTGTGCTGCATCATTTCTTGAATCCAGAAAATGCCGTCGCGGGTTTGCTTTAACGCATTGATTTTTGCTTCGCATTCTGCGGCGAGTTCCGGAGTATCGGGGGCACCAGCGCAGAGAACAACTTGCACATCTTTTTTCAAATGCGGAATTGCGCTGATCAGTTGCGAAATTCCTTTCTGGCGGGTAATGCGCCCGACGAAGAGAATAAACGGTTTATTTTTGTCGATGCCGTATTTGTCCAAGACTTCGGGCTCAAAAGTCGGCTTGTAAAAGTCAGGATCGATTCCGTTGTAAATGACTTGGACGCGGTCTGCGGGGACTTTGTAAAGTTCCATCACATCGCGCTTCATTTCATTCGAAACAGCGATGACGCCGTCGGCAGCTTCGTAAGCGGTGCGTTCAATCCAAGAACTCATTTGGTAACCGCCATTGCCGAGCTGTTCTGCTTTCCACGGACGATGCGGTTCGAGCGAATGCGTCGTTAGCACAAGCGGACATTCAAATAAACGGCTAGCGAGAACGCCTCCAAAGTGACTGTACCAAGTGTGACAATGCACAATGTCGATGCCTTCGAGGCTGCTCATCCATTGCAAATTGATGTCCAGCGGGTTTAAAATTTTTCCCATGCGGGCGTCTTTCGGCTTGGAATCGAGCTTCGGCGCAAAACCGAGCGCATGCAGATTCTTTTCAAAATCATTCTGCGAACCGAATGCGCGGGCTTCGATTTCGCAATGGGCGCGGAGTTCGCGGGAAAGAAATTGAACATGGATGCCGGCACCGCCATAGATGTCGGGAGGAAATTCGTTGGTAAGAAGTGCGACTTTCATAATCATAAATCTATGTTAATTTGACCCAAACCGAAAAATTTTATTTCGTAAGCGCCTCGCGAATGGCATCTGCCGAAAGAATTTCCGAGAGGACGGTCCACGAATCGGTTTGCGGTTTGTAAACTGCGTAAGCGGGGACGCCGCTGCGATGCAATTTTTGCAAAAGTTGCGTCACTTCGGGCGATTCTAATGTGTAATCGGCGCGGACGCGAATCGCTTTGGTTTCGACGAAAATTTTCTGCACTTCATCACTATTTAAAACGACGGCTTCATTGGTTTTGCAAGTGAGGCACCAGTCGGCGGTGACGTCGATGAAAATCGGTTTTTGTTCGGCGGCTAATGCTTGGAATATTTCGGGCGAGTAACGGTACCAACCATCGGCATCTAAATTTTTCTCTGCTGAAGCGCGCAATTTTTCGGCGACGACGGAATCGACAGCGGGCTTCCCAGCGGCAAACCAAGAAGCAAAAAAGAATGCAGCGATAAGCAAAAGTGCAATCGGTTCGCGGAGAAACGGTTTATCTGGCCGAGCGAATTTACCGAAGAGAATCGAAAGAATCATCGAGCAAATTCCAAAAAGACTGAGGATAATTGCGCCTGTTCCGCCGAGCATTTTAAAGGCGACCCAAACGAGCCAAATCGCAGTCCCGAGTAAAAAGAGCCCGAGGAATTTTTGAAATTTCACCATCCAATTTCCGGGCTTCGGAAAAATTTTTCGTACATTCGGAAAAATGGCGACGGCTAAATACGGCGAAGCAAGTCCGAGCGCTGCCACGGTGAAAAAGAGAATGAGAATCGGCGTGCTTTGCGAAAATGCAAATCCCATCGCAGTCCCGAGAAATGGCGCAGAACACGGCGTGCTCAAAAGCACCATTAAAACGCCGCTGAAAAATGCACCGGCAAGTCCTTCTTTCTTTGTAGCAGAATCCATTTGGGTGAGAGTTTTTCCCGGAAGGAAAATTTCAAATGCACCGAAAAGATTCATCGCAAATGCCGAAAGGAGAATGACCATGAATGCGATAAATCCTGGATTTTGAAATTGAAATCCCCAGCCAGCGTTTCCGCTGCCCGCTTTGATTAAGGCGACGATTCCCGCTAGGGTCCAGAACGAAACGAGAATTCCTGCGACGAGCGCAAGGGTGAGCGCCCACAACCGCGAACGCGTTTCTCCAGAATTTTTCACCAAGCTGAAAAGTTTTAAAAAGAGAACTGGCAAAACGCAGGGCATTAAATTCAAAATCAGCCCGCCGAGAAAAGCCAACACAAGCAAAAATGCTACGGCATTTTCGGAGGAAGAATTTTCGGATTCAGAGTTTTTTTTTAACGGGGCAGATTCGGAAAGTTTGCTTTGAAGCGATTTGATTTCGAGAGAAGCGTGAACGCTCTGCGGCGCTAAGCAAATGTTGCTGCAAGCTTGATAACCAAAATCGACATTCGTCGTGCTCGTATCGTAATCGGGAGAAATTTTTTCGATGGGAATTTCGACGGAGAATTTTCCTTTGAAAACCAAATTTTCAAAATCGAGCGCTTCGCTGTATTCTTTGATGGGCGCAGGCCAAATCGGCTCGGCAAATTCAATGCCGCGGGCTTGTATCTGCAAAGTCGAAGGCTTTAAAAATTGATCGGCGGTGATGTTTGCGTTGACATGCCAACCTTCGGGAATTGTAATTTGCACCGAAACGATAGAACCCGCGTGAGTGCTTTCTTCGGGATAAATAATTTCTATCTGCGGAGGCGTCATGCCGTTGAGATTTATCGATTCAAAATCCGACGCTTCGGCACAAACGAAGAAGCAGAAAATGAAGAGTATCCAAGAAGTATGTAAATTATTTTTTTTGCGAGAAATCAAAAAAGCACTCCTTTCCGAAAATTATTTTTTCGCCAGTCGTTTGTCGTAGATACCGAAACGGAAGGGAAGCAAACATGGTCCATATTCAGAGACCGCTTCAAAATACCGACGTGCTTAGACTTTGGAATAAACATCAGTTTCAAATTTACAAATTGTGTTTTAGTAAAATTCGAAAAAAAGAGTTGCTACACGATGTGATGCAAAATATTTACATTCGTTTGCATACGCATTTTCATCAAGTTTGTCTTTTAGAAAATCCGTGGGCTTGGTTAATGCGAGTTGCAGAAAATGAATGCAATGACGAACTCCGCCGTTTGATGCGAGCCGAAGAAGGCTGCAAACATTTTTATCATTATTTTCATTCGTTGGTCAAGCGCGAACGGAAGCGGGAACAAACTGCGAAACACTTGAATTTCTTGCTGGAAAAAATTCCGCCACAATATGGAACTTTGGTGGAATTGCATTACCTCAAAGGTTTTTCCATTGCAGAATTGTCGGATATTTCGGGGTGCACGAGGGCCGCAGTGAGCAAAAGACTTCTTTTATCTGTCGATATGATTCGACGAAAAACGGAAAATTTGGTCAAAAAGTCCTGAGAATAACTGCGGCAATTCATTTTAAAGTCAAATAGATTGGCTGATTTACCGTAACCAATTTAATTTTTGTGTGTCTAGGTTTTTGTTTTTGTTTTCGGCTCAATTATTTTGGTAATTTTAATGTGTGAAAATTTGCATTTCCTTTTTGATTTTATTTTTGTCCAGTGCATTCGCCGTGAGTCCGTGGAATGCCTTTTCTCGAACGACTGAATTTTACGAAGCGATTATCGCGAATCGGACGCTTATCATGGCGACCGATGGCGGTGTGCGTTTTATTTATACGAATGGCAGTTCCGAGGTTTATTCGTCCGAAGATGGATTGGAATCTTCGGAAATTTACGGCGTTACGCTAACCGAAAGCCATGAAATTTTTGCGGTTTCTTCTAAAGGAATTATTTCGCGCTATGCGGGAAATGGCCGATTCGAAGTGCAAAATCGTTCATTTGTTTCGACGGGTTCCGTTTTAGTTCCCGGACTTTTTGCGGCTTCTGACCCGAATCTTATTTTGGGCTTTCAAGATAAAATCGCATTTTACGATTATACGCGCGGACGTTCTTTGATGACGGTTTCGCGGATTGGAAATGTTTCTCTTAAATCGCAGTCTCCGTCGGCGCTTCTCGTGCACGGCGATTCTCTTTTTGTCGCCCTCGGAAACGAAGTTTATGTGCGGAAGATGAAATGGGACGCGATGAATCAAGATGTGCTTCTCGCAGATCCGTCTTCTTGGAAATTAGCGGCGACTTTTGAAAGCAGCGACACTTCGAAAACAGCCATTCGTCGGCTGCATTTCTCGGGGAAAAAATTATCCGCAGAATTTACCGAAACACAAAAAATTCTCGTCGCCTTGGGCGATACTCTTTCGAACAAAAAATTCCCGCAACTTTGGCAAAAAGATTCTTCTAAAATTCAGCAAATCGTCGAAGACGAAAGCGTTGCGTATCTCGTCGGGAAAGATTCCGCGTGGATTTATGACGGTGATTTAGAAAATGTTTCGGAATGGTCCAAGTTTCCGCTTACGCATCCTTACACGGTAATTCCTTATGTGGACGAAAACGGCGGCGTTACCGTTTATTCGGAATGGGGCGAATTTGGTTGGAGCGATGGTGAAAATTGGACCGCAAGTCCGTCGCCGATGGATTTGCCCTATTACGGCGTTAGCGAACCGACGAATCGACTTCTCAAAAATGTCGCGTCTTTAGCGGACAAAAAAACATTGGCCGCCATTTGGGGTTACGGCTGGCGACTTTACAATAGCAACGGCGGCGGTTTAGAAGAAGATGTGAATAAGAAAACGGCTAGCTGCGTCGAAAAATATTTGCCGAATTACATTGTGCCCGGAGGCGTTACCGCATCGCCGGATAGTATCGGCTGGCTTGTGAATTATTGGGGACGTTCGGGCTACGGCATCGCTTACGTCGATGAATCGGGAAATGTGAGCTGCGCCAATGGAGTCGGCAGCGGAAATTTTGCGGGGCCTTTACGGGCGGCGTGGTCGGACGATAGCACCGAATGGACGCTCTTCTCGGGCGCCGGAAGTTCCGAAGGCGTCGAAGGTTTGGGCGCTTTAGATGTGTTCACCTTAAAACCGGTTTCGAAAAATGGCGGCGAAATTGAAATTCTTTCGAAAGAAACGATTCCGACGCCGGGGCATTATGCGCTTCTCGATTTGGAATTAGAAAAGTCGGGACGCTTGTGGGGAATTACGTATTCGGATTTTGCCTATTGGGAAGCGGGCATGGATTCGGTGCAGGCTCCGCATCGCACATCTTCGTATGAACAAGGCAGTTTATCTTCTCTCGCAATTGACGCAAACGATCGTCTTTGGATTGGAACCATCGGCAGCGGCGCTTATTTAATTCAGAAAAAATCGACAAGTCCCGATACGATGAAAGCGACAAAATTCGTGACGCGGAATGGACTTTTAAACGATATCATTTACGATGTCACCGTCGATGGAAAACGCGGCGAAGTTTGGTTTGTGCACCGCAACGGCCTCACCCGTTATGCGCGCACCGATTTGCGGGAAACCGAAAGTTTCATGACATCCGAAGGCCCCGCGGTAAAAGTTTATCCGAATCCTGTGCGTTTGGATTTAGGACAAATGATTACGTTTGAAAATGTCGCCGAGTCCGCGGTCATTTCGGTTTACAATTCGGGAATGCATTTGGTGCGTTCATTCGCCGGGAACGATCTTGACGGCGGTCGTCTCGTTTGGAATGGCGAAGATAAACGCGGCGTTCGCATCGCTCCGGGAGTTTATCATTATCTCATTAAAAAAGGCAGCAAAACCAAAAAAGGAAAATTGCTGGTAATTCATTAACATGAAAATTTTTTCTGTTCTTCTCATCGCATTATTTTTTGTGGGCTGCGCATCGCAGCGTCAGAAACCCGTTTGCGCCGAAATTGAATATCGCCTAAATCACACGGCGATGTCGCCCGATCAACGTGCGTGGACAGCCGAAGAATTGCGCCAATGCCAAGCGGAACAAGAAGAATATGCAAAGTCGGATTCGCTCACGAATAAATTCAAAAAGAGCATTTACGAAATGTATGCGGATTCCAAAAAAGATTCCGCAAAAACGGATTCGGTAAAAATCAATGCTACAAAAGATTCGGCGAAAGATTCTGTGGTGACGTCTCCCGTTCTCCAAAATGATTCAACGGAAACCGAAAAAATTCCCGCAGAAAATGTTGAAGAATAGCCGGTTGCCGAATGAATTTTGAACAAATTAAAAAAGATATTCCCGCACGCCTCATGCAAATTGCAGAACGGATTTGCGCTGCGGGCGGTCGCTGTTATCTCGTCGGCGGATTTGTGCGCGATGCCATTCTCGGGCGTTCTTCTCGGGATT
>SAMEA104315433__coassemble_769_pt1 | contig 14049 bp, 12 predicted proteins | sample SAMEA104315433__metabat2_low_PE_037 | metagenome-assembled genome bin SAMEA104315433 (sample SAMEA104315433) | gut metagenome | biome: Monkey gut; feature: monkey-associated habitat; material: faeces | place: China | collected 2013 | reverse complement strand
GCTTTTCGCTTCTTCAATTTTGAAATTTCAAAGCTCTTTTTTAGCTAACAAAAACTAAATGACACAGTTTATTTGACAGAACCTATTGTTTAAATTAACGTAAGCTCCATCCATAGAAAGCCACGTTTCTGACTTTGAACCGCAGCCTAAAAGGCTTACGCAAAGACTAAATGTTAAAAGAATTGCATAGAACAATTTCATCGTTTACTCCTTTATATGATTGTTAAAGAATTTCGCGTCCTTAATTTTTAAGATTAGGATCTAGTTCAAAAATTTTCTTAGATTTCAAGTCTTCTTCAGAAATACCCGTTATATCTGAAATCTTTTTATATAAAGCTTCATAATCTTTAAAGATTTCTGTAATCCCTTTATTTGAAGAATTTCTCGATCTATTCAAATCGATATTATGAATCATTTTGTATTCCGTGAAAAACTTTTGTGGCTCTTTTTTATTGTTTTTACAAGATTCCCACTTTTCTCCATAATGATGAGTCATTACATAATCTTTAGAATTATAATGAAATCCACCAAGCCAATTAATCAAAAGCAAAGCTTGTTCTTCGTAACTCAACTGAGCACGTAAAATTTTTAAGTAAGTCTTTTTCTCATTATTTTCGTTATTCTTATCAAAAATTTTGGAATTGGCGACTGATTTCACCATCAAATAAAGATGGCGAAAGTAACCATTTAAAATTTCTTTGTGATTGATGAGTTCTAAATTTTTATACTCATCACTCTCTTTGAACTTTTTTAATAACTCTTTTATATGAGAGTCCTTAATAACACTTTCACAATCTTCTGCTTCAAAAAATATAAGATACGCCAATTCGATTTTATCTTGCGAAAGTTTTGAATTGTCATCTAAGTCTTTTTGATTCGCATCTATTACAGTTGACACCTTATCATAGATTTTAAGAAAATCTTTCAGAAAATATTTTACAGCTCTTTGACCTCTTATTTCTTTATCTTCTCTTCTTGTAATAAACTCTGCTACATTATCCCGATGGATTTTTAACATTTCATAAAATTGTCGCTCTACTTGCTGTTTTGCATTGTCATCTTTTAATTGCTGATTTGCTTTATATTGCTCCCAAAACGCAAGCCCCGTAATGACTGCCGCAGCAATAGCAATAAATGGGTTCATAATCCCAAAAGTATCGCCAATAACTCCTGTTTTTTCATTAAAACAAACTTCATTTACCCAAGGAATATATGAAAGAAGCGGAATATTGCGAGTAAATATTGCCGGAGCAAAAAATGAAAACAAAAGAAACAACACAGGAAATACGAAAATGCAAACAGACATTTTACTCTTTGATTGTTCTTTATCTTTCTCTTTTGTAGATTTCATATATTTTTTATTTTTTTACAAAAGTAAGAAAAAAAAAAGATTTTCAAGGGTGTTTTGAAAAATTTTAAATTTTGTAAAAAAAAGATGGCATTATTTCCCTTTTCGCAATTTTTTAAGCTTTTAATTTGAGATAAAAAATTCTAGAATCTCTTGAGTGCAAAATGCGCTCTATAAAGATCTCTCCCAAGAAAATGCACCCATTAGAAATGAAATTTTAGCCGTTTTCGGGGCAATAACAGCATTTCTCTAAGAGCTTTCATTCCCCTGTTCGCTTGATCGTCGACTAATGCAATATGCCTTAACACAAATCGCTTTAGCGATTTTTAGTGTTAAGAGCATACTGCCCCATTCCTAATTTTTAAGCCTTTTTAATTTACTAAATTTTCCCCGTTCATTTTTCAAAAGGATATTTTATGAAATTTTCCGCTCTGATCGCCCTGATGTTTGCCGCTTCCGCTTTTGCACAAGAAGCAGCTCCGGAACAACAAGGTTCTGCATTGATGGGATTTCTCCCGTTCATCTTGATGTTCGTCGTCATGTATCTTTTCTTCATTATGCCGAAGCAAAAGGAAATGAAGAAGCTCGATGCGATGCGTAAAGCGTTGAAGAAAGGCGACCAAGTTTTGACCGCAGCAGGAATCATCGGTTCCGTGGTGAATGTGGAAAACAATATCGTCACCGTGAAAACCGGAAACGATACGCGTCTCGATTTTGAACAATCGGCAATTGTCCGCGTTTTGAACGCCGAAGACAAGAAAGACGTCAAGCCGGCAAAGTAAAAAATGGCAGTTTTAGATATTACCATTTACGGCGACCAGGCGCTTCGCGTAAAATGCAAGCCGGTGACCGAAATCACCCCAGAACTCGTCGCCCTCGCCCACGATATGCTCGACACGATGTACGATGCCGGCGGCGTGGGACTTGCTGCGCCGCAAGTTGCAAAAGATATGCGTCTTGTCGTCATCGACCCCACGCGTCCTGACGAAGATGAAAAGCCCGCGCCGCGGATTATCTTTAATCCCGAATGGGGCGCAGAACCCGACTCGGAAGATGTCCCGTATGACGAAGGCTGTCTTTCGGTTCCGGATATTTTTTGCAATGTTTATCGTCCCGGAAAAATTTGGATTCGCTACACGAACGAACTCGACGAAACCGTGGAAGAACACAATGTCGAAGGTCTCCTTTGCCGTTGCTTCCAACACGAAACCGATCACCTCGACGGAAAACTTTTTGTCGATGTGATTTCTACGGCGGATCGAGCTCTCAACCGTTCCAAGCTCCGCGACATGGCGAAAAAATCCAAGAAGGCTAAAAAAAGATGATGCGTTTTCCGCTGCTATTCCTCGCCGCAGGTCTTGTGAGCTGCGCGCCTCTGCCGCCGCTCGTAACCGATCCTCCGAGTGAAACTCCAGCGGAAAATTCACAAAAAAAAATCGCTTCTGCCGATTCACTTTCGAAAGATTCTGCAGCAAGCGTTCCCTTTGTTGCCGTCGCGCCAGCGGTGGCTCCGAAGGATTCTTCTGTTTCGGATTCTTCCAATTTTAAACCGGTAGAACCTGCGCCTGTTCTTTCGAGTACTCCCAAAAATATTCCGACGATGGCGTTAGCCGCAGAACTTTCTCGCGATTTTCGCGTCGGCATTCAAGTCGGCGTTTCAAAGACCGAAATTTCGGGCAAAAATTACCGCATCGCTTTTCATGAAAATGATGACGGCTCCGAAAAATCGGGCGCATTAAAAATTTCGGCGAACGGTTCCCGCGTTTCAGCGGGCTCGGATAAAGCCGATTCTGTTTGGATTTTCCCCGGCGAAAGTTCTCGGATTTCTGTCGACGGCAAAGAATACCGCGGAAAAATTCTCGTCGTCAATTCGGCGAAAAAATTAAACGTCATCAACATTCTCCCGATTGAAGATTATTTGAAAGGCGTCGTTCCAAACGAAATTGGAAAACTCGACGCGAGTATGTTTGAAGCATTAAAAGTGCAAGCGGTTGCAGCGCGCACTTACGCTTATCATCATTTTAATTCCCGCATTTCTCTCGGTTTCGATGTATTTGCCACCGTACAAGATCAAGTGTATAACGGATGCGCAAGCGAAGCCGAATTACCAAGTGCTGCAATTGATTCGACCGCAGGAATTGTGCTCACCAATAACGGCGAATTTATCGAAGCGTATTATCATTCCACTTGCGGCGGCTACACCGACGGCGTTGAAGTTTGGGGACTTGCTCCCGTCAGCTATCTCAAAAGTCAAAGCGATATGAAAAACACCGATTCCGCTTGGTGCAGCGCAAGTTCATACTCTTCGTGGAAAAAAGTTTACAGCGAAAAAGAATTGGTGACGATGTTTAAGAAGAATTTCAAAGCGGCCAAAGCCAGCGGAAATTCTGACTTTAGCAAAATTCAACAAATCGAAGTGCAATCGGAATTTCCGGGACGCCGCGTCAATCAATTAGAAGTTTTAACCGACAAAGGAATCTTCACCGCAAACGGCGACCGCATTCGTCAACTCTTCAAAGAAGGTTCAAAAATTTTACCGTCTTCCAAATTTAAAATCGAAAAGAATGGAAAAGTTTGGGTACTCGACGGATCGGGTTTTGGACACGGAATCGGGATGTGCCAAATGGGCGCACGCGCACGCGCAAAAGCCGGCCAAAGTTTCCAGGAAATTCTGCAAGCCTACTACCCGGGGACATCTCTCCAATGCGTTCACAGCGAACAGTAGCCATTCTCAGCGAAGGCTGTGCGGCGAACTTTGGGGACGGAGAAAAGATCGGGGAACGCTTCGCCCAAGAGGGATTCGCCGTCCAATTTGAAATGCCCTCCGAAACGCCAAATGCGATTGTTTTAAATTCGTGCACCGTCAAAGGAATTTCTTCAGCAACGAAACTCGCCAAAAAAATTCGAAGCGCATTTCCCACCATTCCTGTTTGGGTGACCGGCTGCGCGACCGAAGATTTAAAACGCGAACTGTTGCGTTTATATCCCGATTTTTGTTTCGGGCCAAAAGATGCGCACAAAAATGAATCCGCATTTCGTGAATTCCTGGACAAATTAACTTTTGAAAATTCCGAAATTTCTCAACACGACGAAAATTTATTTTGCCATTCTGGCATAGGCCTCGTCAATATCGAAGAAGGCTGTTTAGATGCGTGCAGTTATTGTTCAACGCATTTAGTCAAAGGAATCTTAAGAAGCGCTTCTCCCGAGTCCATTGTTCGCCGCGTGCAACGCAAAGTAGAAGCCGGCGCAAAGCAAATTTTTTTAACCGGTCAAGATACGAGTTGCTACGGATTTGATTTGAAAACAAATCTCGCCGAACTTTTGCAAAATATTCTCGTCCACGTTCCGGGCGATTATAAAATTCGTTTGGGAATGGGAAACCCGCGGCATGTGCTGCGTTATTTAGACGCTCTTCTCGAAACATTTTCCGACGACCATTTATATAAATTTGTGCACATTCCTGTGCAAAGCGGAAGCGACCGCATTTTAAAAGCGATGAACCGTCGCCATACCGTCAAAGAATATTTTCACATCGCCGAAACTTTTCAAACGCACTTTCCCGAGATGACTCTTGGCACCGATATTATCGTCGCCTTTCCCGGAGAAACGAAAGAAGATTTTCTCGCAAGCGTCGAATTGGTAAAGAGAACGCGGCCGTCCATTTGTAACATTACCCGCTTTGTTCCGCGCGAAGGCACGCCTGCCTTCTCCTTTCAAAACGGAGTTTTGAAAGAGGAGCGCTATGCGCGCTCTGCGGAACTCTCCCGCATCTTTCAGCAGATTGCATTAGAAAATAACAGTCGTTTCATCGGGAAAACCGAAATGGTCACCGTCGAAAAAAACGGTCAGCGTCCGGGTACAACTATCGCCCGCGATAACGCCTATCGTCCCGTCGCCCTATCGGGAAACTTCCCCGCCAGTAAAACTCTTCCCGTTAAAATCGTCCGCGCAGAAACTTTTGCGCTCATCGCCGAGCTCATTTAATTCAAAAATCCGAATCCGTCAAGCTTTCCTCTTTGGCCAATTTCATAATCATCTAAATCTTTTCTGATTCAAAATAAAATTCAATGGCATGCAAATTTTTCGTTATCGGCTTTTGGTGTTGAGGTTCAATAAACAGCATCTTCACCAGCATAATACACATCATTTGTTCTAAAGTCGAAATTCTCTAACGCTCATAAAATGAGCCCCAAAAGTTGGACATAACTTTTGGAGCTCTCTTCACGAATGGTTCCTTTTTCTACAAAGCTTTGATTTCATTAATAGTGAGACCCGTTTGCTTGGCGATAATGTTTAAAGGTACGCCTTCATCCCGGAAACCTTTAGCAAGAGAAAACTTTTCTTGCCGAATGCCTTCTGCACGGCCTTCTGCGCGACCTTCTGCACGGCCTTCTGCAAGTCCTTCTGCACGGCCTTCTTGATGACCTTTCGCGCGACCTTCTTTTTCAGCGGCGCGACGTGCATCGCCGGCGCTTACAAAGCCATATTTTTGTCCAATACTTTGCCATGCCATTTGAAGATCCTCCACGGTTTTCTCACCGATGTACTCCCCTAAATATAATACAATTTTTTCGATGAGAATTGCCTGTTCATCGTTTGGGAGATGGTGAAGCAATTCTTCAACTTTTGGAATTGCCGCTTTAAATCCCTCTGGGTTAAAGGCGTACTTCATAGCGATGGCGACAATTGCTGCGGAGGGCGTGTTGGAAGAAAGGCAAGCGTTTTCGTTGACATCGGCCAAGTTTACCAGAACGCATTCGTATGGAAGATCTGCGCCATTAAATTTGGCACGTTCCTTCTTGCGGTATTCGGCAAGCGGATCCCAGCTTGTACGGCCGTTATAAATGATAATCGCCTTGGTCGGAAACCAACTAAAAATATCGGCACCACGGTCTCTCATCAACCTGATAGCGTATCTTCCAATCTGCTCAAGAACCTTTTTGTCGCTTTTGGACTTATGTTCCATGAGGATTCCGACGTTGATTTCTTTTCCGCCGAAAATTTTTGCCTTGAAGCAGACGTCCGCTTCGCCGCGCTCTCCGACCTCGTTGTAACCTTCGGGAATGCGCTCCAGTGTGTCGAGATTGACATCCGCAAGCATCACATCGAGATTTCGATTGCTTGTCCGGCAAATGTCCAGCAGAGCTTTTGCGTTTTTCGGCTCGCTATATTCGTAGCGAAAAAGTCCGTCGTGATCGCGATTGGATTGAGACTGATTCATGAGACCTCCATTTAGGATTAGAAAAAAAAACACATCCAAAAAATTTTTGGATGCGCACCTATTCGGAGGTTCGGGCGGTAATGTAGTTGATTCAGAAAAAGTGTCAAGGTTTAGAATGTAATTTGTTTGTAAAATTTCATTTTTTATTCATCAAATTCTACAAAAGTCTTTTCTCATAAATTATTGATTTAACAAAAAAAAATTTCGAAGAAAAATTTTTAACGCTCCCTTTATCGATGAAAAAAATTCTGGGAAATTGAAAAAAATATGACATAGATGATTAGTGCGACAAGTCGCACTAATCAAAAAATTGAACATCAGGTCGTGTATTCTGCGTTGATTTTCACGTATTCGTAACTCAAATCGCAGGTATATGCCGAAGCGCTGGCTTCGCCGATGTTGAGAACGAGAGTGACTTTGTATTCGCGTTGCTTCACGACGGCTTCCAATTTTTTCTGATCGCATTCTAAGGGACGACCGCCCGCGAGAACTTGAACATCGCCGAAGTAAAGATCGGTTTGGTCTGCAATCATGTTGACGCCACTCGATCCTGCGCTTGAAAGAATACGCCCCCAGTTTGGATCTTCGCCAAACATCGCGCACTTTGCCAAATTACTTGTTCCGATAAAGCGCGCCATTTTAAGGGCTTCTGCATGACTTTCTGCTTTTTCAATGCGAATTTCGATGAACTTGGTTGCGCCTTCGCCGTCGCGGGCGATATTCTTTGCGAGTTCTTTCATCACAGTCATTAACGCAGCGCGGAATTCACTTTTTTCGCTAATGGAAAGATCTTCATATTTAATTCCCGAGACGCCGTTGGCGAGTAAAATGCATGTATCATTTGTACTCATATCGCCATCGACAGTAATCGCATTAAACGAATCCGAAATGTCTGCGCGGAATTCGGCAAAGAAATCCAACGGAAGTCCGAGATCCGTGGTGATGAACGCAAGCATCGTCGCCATATTCGGATGAATCATGCCGCTGCCTTTGCAGCAACCGCCCACCGTAACTTTTCCTTTCGCCGTTTCAATTTCAATGGCGAGAGATTTTTTGACGCGGTCTGTTGTAAGAATCGCTGTCGCAAATTCTTCGGAAGCGTTTTCGTGCAAACCTTGAATCAAATGCGGAATCGCTTTTTCCACTTTGTCCATCGGCATTAAATGTCCGATGACTCCGGTGCTGCAAACCAAAACGCTCTTCGGCGCAAGCCCGAGTTGATCTTCGACAAGTTCTGCGGTACGCGCACTATCACGAAAACCTTTTTCGCCGGTGCATGCATTTGCATTGCCGCTGTTCACGATAACTGCCGACGCAAAATGCGCATGTTCCAAAACCGATTTATCGTAAAGAACGGGCGCAGCTTTCACTTTATTTGTGGTGAATACTGCAAAGCAACGCGCAGCTTGTTCGCTTTTGAGAAGCGCCATATCCGGTTTTCCGCTCGCTTTAATGCCAGCTGTAAAACCGCAAGCCGTAAATCCTTTCGGCGAGCAAACGCCACCGTCTTTCAGCATCGTCAACATATTTGAACTTCCTTTACCCAATTCCGCGGGCATTCAAAATGTAGAAAGTTTTGCATTTTTTGTTATCCGTTTTCCGCATTTCAAAACTTTCCCGCTTTTCGCAAAAGTTTTCGAAGAAAGCGCTGCGTTTCTTTTTGAAATTTTATACTTTTTTGGGTATGGATAATATACCTGTAACACAAGAAACCTACGATCAACTGAAACAAGAATTGGACCAACTGAAAAAAGTGGAACGTCCAAAAATCATCGACGAAATCGCTGAAGCGCGCGCACAAGGTGATTTGAGCGAAAACTTTGCTTATCACGCAGCCAAAGACCGCCAAGGCGAAATCGAATCCCGCATTAACTACTTGGAAGACCGCGTCGCACGCGCTGTCATCATCAAGTACGATGCGAGCAAAAGCGGCGAAATTAAATTCGGCGCGACGGTAAAACTTTTGAATAAAAAGACGAATCGTCAAATCACTTATATGATTGTTTCTCCGGAAGGCGTTGACGCGATTAACGGAAAAATCAGTTTTACAAGTCCGATTGGAAAAGCGCTTCTCGGCAAAAAGAAAGGCGATATCGCAGAAGTCATTACGCCCAAAGGCAAAAATCTTTTTGAAATTTTGGACGTGCAATAAATGATTATCGTCCTCATCGGCGACAGTGAATTTGAAAAGGAACGCTTAATTGAGCAGTTCCTTGAAAAAACATTGGGCGACCGCAAGGACGATCCTCTTGCCCGCAAAATTATTTTTGCAAACGATTCCAATGTCCAATCGGTTTCCGATGCGATTATTGAATCGTGTGATTCGTGCTCGCTTTTTGCGACGGAGCAATCCGTCGTTTTGCGCAATGCAGAAATGTTAAAAGCGAGCGATTCTGCAGCCTTAGAAGATTGGTTTAAGACAAAACCCGACGCCAATTTACTTCTTGAATTTGAAAAGCTTTTAAAGACGAGCAAACTTTATAAAGCTCTTTCGGGAATTGCAACCGTTAAAGAATGCAAATCGCCGCGCGATTATGAAATGGCGAAATGGGTGACGCTCCATACCGAAACCGATCTCGGCAGACGCATAGAACCGCTTGCCGCTGAATATATCGCCGACGCTCTCGGAACAAATCAAGCGTTAATCGATTCCGAAATTAAAAAAATTCTTCTTCTCGATCCCGAAGGAAAAATCATTTCTTTGGAGCAAGCGAAATTGATGATTGCTCCGCAAAGGGAAATCGCCGCCTTCGAAATTCGCGAATCTTTCGGTGACCGCGACCCGATTGCTTACACCAAAAAACTCCGCGAACTTTTGGATTCTGGCGTCGAAGGCATTCAAATCGTCGCCGCTCTCGAAGCTTACGCAGTGCGACTTTTGCACATTCACACAATGCTCAGCCGAAAAATTTCTGCGAAAGAAATCGCTGCAAAACTCGGCGCGAATCCGTGGCTTTTTGAAAATAAATTGAACGAACCGCGAAAAGCATTAAATTGGCCCATTCCTCTTTTGTGCCGCGTCATTAAACGCTTAGGCGAACTCGACTGCGAAATTAAAAACGGCATTTGCTACAGCCGGATGGGTTTAGAACTTTCCCTCGCCGCTTTAGTCATCCGCTAAAAATTTTTGCGACGCATTTTTTAACTCCTAGCTTCTAACTTTACTATATTTATGCGTATGAGTGAATATTTGCATAAAGATAGCATTGGACCCGTTGAATATCACGATCAAAAACTGCCCCTCGGTCCAGACGGTTTTATCCTCGAAAGCGGAAAATCTCTCCCCGAAGTTTCGCTCCGTTACGAAGCTTACGGCAAATTGAACGCAGATAAATCCAACGCTATCTGGATTTGTTCCCCGCTTACCGCCGACGCTCATGTCGCAGGATTTTACAAACCCGATGACAAGCACGTCGGTTGGTGGGATGCGCTCATCGGCAAAGGCAAAGCGGTCGATACCGATAAATTTTACGTCGTCTGTTCGAATGTTCTCGGCGGCTGCAAAGGTTCTACGGGGCCCGCAAGTATTGACCCGCGCACGGGAAAGCCTTACGGTTCTAGTTTCCCAACGATTACCATCGGCGATATGGTTCACGCACAAAAGTTACTCGCCGACGCTCTCGGCATTCAAAGTTTTTATTGCGTCATCGGCGGCTCGATGGGCGGCTTCCAAGCGATGAAGTGGGCAATTTATTATCCCGAAATCATCGACCGCGTCATTTTAATCGCAACGTCTCCCGGATTCTCGGCGCAAGCTCTCGGTTTTGAAATCGTCGGACGCGATGTGATTACGCAAGATCCGAATTACAATAACGGCGATTATTACGACAAGCAAATTCCGGCGATAGGACTTGCGAATGCGCGGAAACTCGCCCACATTACATACCTTTCGGCAAAAGGCATGGAGACGCGTTTCACCCGTTCGGATATTCGCATTGAACATCCCGAAAAATTTTATTCGGGTTCATCTCTTGAAACTTATCTGGATCATCAAGGGACAAAATTTGTCGAAAGATTTGACGCGAATAGTTATCTTCATATTGCACACGCAACGGATACATTTGACCTTGCGACAGAATACGGTTCGTTAGAAAAAGCATTTCAGAATGTGCAATCGACATTCCTCAATGTGAATCTTTCGTCGGATTGGCTTTTCCCGCCCAACGAATCGCGGAAAATTACCGAAGCGCTTTTAAACGATGGCAAAGTCGTCACCAGTTTGGAACTCGACACGAATTTTGGTCACGATGGATTTTTAATCGAATGCGGCGCCCTCGGCATGGCGGTTTCGCGTTTTCTCGGCGGTCAAATCGGCAATGCAAAATCGACTGGAACTCCGGCGTTCCACAGCGAAAAAGATATTTCAATTATCGATTCTTTGATTCCTGCGAAAGCGCGCATTTTGGATTTAGGCGCAGGCGATGGACTTTTAATCGATTCGCTTTGGCAAAAGAAAAAAGTCACCGGCGTCGGCGTCGAAAAAAATTTTGCCAATATTCTCGGCTGCATAGAACGCGACGTTCCTGTGATCGAAAAGAAGTTGAACTTGGAAGCGCTGCAATCGTTTGCAGACAACAGTTTTGATTACGCCGTTTTCAATCGCACTTTGCCCGAAGTGAGAAATCAGCGTTTAATGCTCCGCGAAATTATGCGCATTGCAAAACACGCAATTATCACTTTCCCCAATTTTGGTTCGTGGGAAATGCGTTGGGCGCTTTGCTATCACGGACGCATGCCGAAGTCGCCCGAATTTCCGTATGAATGGTACGAAACTCCTAATATTCATTGCTTCACTTACCGCGATTTTGTTCGCCTCGCCGAAGCAGAACATTTGGAAATTGAAAAAATCGTCACCGTGAACGATCACACTCTTAGTCAACTTTTGACAAAAATTGGCTTCGTCAATTTGGGCGCAGAACGCGTCATCGCGATGGTGAAACGCAAAGAATAAACAGCATCGTCTTTATTTGCTATATTTTTTTTATGGCTATTATTTCGATGACCGGTTACGGTAAAGATGAATTTAAGTTTCACAACGCATTGTGTTCTGTTGAAGTGCGTTCGGTGAATAATCGCTTTTTAGAAATTTCTTGTCACCTTCCGAAAGCGCTTTCTTATTTAGAATTTAGTTTGAAAGAAGATGTTAAAAAAATTCTCGCTCGCGGTTCTGTCAATTTGACCATTTCTTTGGGCGATAACGATGGCGCTTCGGTTCCGACAGGATATTCGACGGAAACGGTCGAAGCCTATTTGAAAATTGCGAAAGACATTAAAACGAAATACGGTCTTTCGGGGGAACCGACTTTGGAACAAGTGCTTTCGCTGCCGAATGTGCTCGTTTACAATTCCGAAGCCGATCAAAAAGAAATGGAAGATTTAATTCACGCTTCTTTAAATCGTGCGCTGCAATCGCTTATGCAAATGCGCGAAAAAGAAGGGCTGAATTTGAAAAAAGATCTCGAAGCCCGCGTGTATGAAATGGATAAAGTTCTCGACGAAGTCCGCGTTTTAGATCCGGAACGCATTGTCGAATGGAAGCAGAAATTTGAAGAACGGTTGAAGGCTTTGGTCGGCGAAGCGGGTTTAGATCCCGTCCGCGTCACGCAAGAAGCGTGCGTCATCGCAGACCGTTTAGATATTAACGAAGAAATTACGCGATTCAAAAGTCACAATAAACTTTTCCTTTCGACTTTGGAACTCGGCGCAAATCAAGGGAAAAAACTCACATTCATTTTACAAGAAATGGGCCGCGAAGCAAATACCCTCGCAACAAAATGTCAGAGTGCAAAAATTGCGGCACTCGCCATTCGTTTGAAAGATAGCGTGGAAACGATTCGCGAACAAACGATGAATATCGAATAATTTTTTTTTATTTTTTTCCATCAAAAAAGACTGGCACAGCAGGGAAACCGCACCAGTCTTTTGTTGTTGTGGAGACTTATTTAGAATTCATTTTCCGACATAATTCCGGGTAAGCTTTGCATGTAGGCAGGAAGTCTTCCGCCTTCGCTCATCTTTGATTCCGAAGCGTATTCCGGCGATTCTACTTTTGCAGACTTAATAGTTGCAGTTTGCATCGTCATTTTCGGCATCGGCATTGTCTGCGCAAGAGTGCGTTCTTCTTCACGAACAGCGGGCTTTGTCGCTTCGAAATTTGAGCTTACAAAATGCGAAGTAAAGACCGGAACAGAAGAAGTTTCGGCGCGCGTTTCTTCGACAGGGCGAATCACCGACATGCGAGCCGTTTCCGAAGCGGTTTCCATCGCAGGTTGTTCTACGCGGACAGGCTGCGGTTGCACAGAAGCAGCTTGCACCGGCGCGGGCTTTTGCACTTCTTCCATTTCTTCGGTTGCCATTTTTGCAAAATCCATACGGTTTGTACGCGGAATGGATTTTTCAATATGCGGGCCAGCTTGCACAGGAGCCAAAGCAGTTTGCGCAGAAGTTGCTGTAGCTTCGCCGTAGCTTTCTTTTTCAAAGCCGGTTGCAATCACGGTGATGCTTACGCGGTCACCGAGTTCTGGAATCGTTACATCGCCTGCGACAATATTCGGTTCATTGTCTTCGCCGATTTGCTGATACAAGTAATCCAACGCTTCGCTGTATTCCACCATCGAGAAATTTTCGCCGTGGGAAACATTGATGAGAGCGCCCGATGCACCGCAGACTTTGATGTTGTCCAAAAGCGGGCAAGTAATTGCATCTTGCGCGGCTTTCAATGCGCGGCCTTCGCCCGATGCAGTTCCTGTTCCCATCAAAGCAGCGCCGCCGTTCGACATAATTGTGCGGGCGTCGTTAAAGTCCACGTTAATCGTTCCGTGAATGAACATAATGTCGCAAATGCTGCGGACAGCGTTTCCGAGAACTTCATCCACTTTGAGGTAAGCGTCGGCAATAGAAGTCGTCTTTTCGATGACATCCAAAATGCGCTGATTGTTGATGACGATAATCGAATCAACATTTTTACGAAGAGCTGCAAGACCTTTTTCGGCGTTGCGACGACGAATCGGACCTTCCCATTTGAAAGGCATTGTCACCACGGCCACGGTCAAGATGCCGAGCTTGTGAGCGATTTCAGCGACAACGGGAGCTGCACCCGTTCCCGTTCCGCCGCCCATTCCTGCCGAGATGAAAATCATATCGGCGCCTTCTAATTTCTTTTCGACGAGATCCTTATCTTCCATCAAAGCTTGACGGCCGATTTCGGGCTTTGCGCCAGCGCCAAGAGTTTTTGTGGTCTTCTGACCGATGGCGATTTTTTCGTCGGCAAGATTATTGTCGAGCGCAAGAGCATCCGTGTTGATGGAAATGAATTCAACATCTTTGATATTCATTTTCACCATGCGGTTCACCGCGTTTCCGCCAGCGCCACCGACACCGATGATTTTAATCTTCGCCTTGTGATCTGCACCACTCGCGTCGATAATGTGTCTGACTTCGGAATCTTCCGGAATCATGTTGTTGAGTTCTTCGTTCA
>SAMEA104315433__coassemble_765_pt1 | contig 14096 bp, 10 predicted proteins | sample SAMEA104315433__metabat2_low_PE_037 | metagenome-assembled genome bin SAMEA104315433 (sample SAMEA104315433) | gut metagenome | biome: Monkey gut; feature: monkey-associated habitat; material: faeces | place: China | collected 2013 | reverse complement strand
GTCGTCCGTCCGTTGCTGCTTTGAGTAGCGTTCTAGGTGGCCGTATCGCTCCCGATGCGGTACTGTGCACCGACAAGCTGAACAGCTATGTGGGCTTCGCGGAACAGGAGGAAATCAACCTCTTGCAGTTGAAGTCCAACCGCCGCACGAACGGCACCCTTGGCATCCAGCACATCAACGGCTACCATAGCCAGCTGAAGTCCTTCATGGTGCGCTTCCACGGGGTCGCTACCAAGTATCTCAACAACTATCTGGTGTGGCACAACCTCCGTAACTACGCCGAGGGCGATTTCCACCTCAAAGAGTCCAACTGGGAGAAGCACAACGCAGTTGCCATCTATGACGATTCCAAGTGGACTTACATGGATAGACCGCCTATTCCGTTGCCGCTTGTGGCATAAGTGTCTACGCCACTGAAAATAGGGTGTCTCTAAACACCCACATGAAATCCGAGTAGCTCATTATTGCTATTTGCTCGAAATCGCCTTCATAACTGGCGAGTAAATCTTTCGACCATTCATCGAATTTAGATTCGTTATCAGAATCATAGTAAACACGACCATTACCCATGTGATGTTCGGTCGTGATTTTCTTGTATAGGGCGTTGTCCGGTTGTACGGATAACCATGCCATAAACATAACTTTATGGTAAAATTCAACCGAACATGTTGCCAACGGCATTCCAATCGGCGAGCCCTGGAATGTCCTCATTACACCTAGATTGTCAGCCACCAGCTTGATAGCATGAGTAATGATTTTATTCCATTCAAAAATAGTCTTCGGGGCTGTTTGAAGTTTTTTACCCCCAAACCACCACCATACGATTAAGCGTCCGAACTGATACCGTTTCATGCCTGAATAAATAATCCAGCCAATAAATGCGATAACCGGTATTGACAAAACATTTGACAGGATGTTGATGGTTATTTGACTTGACATGATGCTTCCGAAAAAATCGTATATGTTTTGCATGCCCTTACCCTCTATTGAGTCCGTTTCTTAAGCATACATAAAGCCATACAGAATGTCAAGGGTGCAACGGGAACTTTATAAACTCATTGTTATGAGTAGTTCCAAAATTATCGTTTCCATTACCTCGTACCCAGGCCGAATAAAGAATGTGGGTATGTCAATCTTCCTTCTTCTGACACAGCAGACAGTCAAGCCAGATGAAATCCACTTATGGTTGGCCGAACCCCAGTTCCCGAACAAGGAGTCCGACTTACCAAAGGACTTGCAAACTATCCTACGCATACCGAAGATAAAGTTGCATTGGACGAAGAAGGATACCTATTGTCACAAACGGCACGAGATATTCAAATTCACCGAACCAAGCGACCTTGTATTCTTGTTTGATGATGATGTGCGCTATAACGACCGGTTAATAGAAACGGTCTTAAAAGACCATGAGCGGTTTCCAAATGCAATCATCGACTATGAATTGTATAGCGAACACCTGTATAACGGGCGAAGAATCATTTACAAGAACGCATCCGATTACAGCAAGCCTAGCACTCGGTTCCGGTGGTGTGGTCAAAGCATGATACCAGCATCGGTATATCCAATGGAAGTTCTGGATGATGAACATACGGCGGTGCGTGATGCGATATGCCCGGTGTGCGATGAATCTTGGTTTACACCTTGGCTAGTATATCATGACATACCGATATTCTGCGAGCACTTTGGATGGGGTGACGACATTGACCCTGACAATAGCAAGTGGAAAGGGTTATGCAGTTCAACCCATGCCGTTGAAGCGAATGGATATGAAAAACGTGATAATTGGTTGTACGCCGTTTTAACCCGTTACCCAGAATTGTACGCAAAGTATCACGCCACATTTAATTATGGCGATGGGTAAATGCGCATGCCTAATATAGTCAGTAATTGTTGCTTGGGTGGCCATTTATATAGAACCCAGGGATGGTTCTATAATAACCCGTTTATGTGGTGCGCCATATTACACCCAAGCATAATGAACCTCATTACAAAATGGGATGACATAGACTTTACCAAGTTTCATCTAGTCACCGGCGATTGGTCGAAGTGTGCGGATAAGAGATATTTCAAACTAATCATAGATAATATGGTTGAAGTTCATTATACGCACTATCTCAAAGATGAACGATATGCAACGCCACATATAGATGATGTCGATGTGAATTACGCAGATGTAGAAAATTATATCATCGAAAAATACACTGAACGATTGTCTCGTATGAATGATCGTCCGGTATTTGTTGTGCTAGATGAAATGCCTTACTACGATTATACGCACGACAATGTAAAGGCTTTACTTGAATTGCCTACAAATTATAAAATTGTCTGTATAACTCGCCACCAAGATTTACTGGATTATAACAGCAACAATCGTCTATGTATATTTGATGATACCAATAGATTAGATGACTGCCATTGCCCAATATACTATACTAAATACACCAATGAAATCAATTCGTTTATAATGGATTGATAATGTTCCACATTGTTTCTAAATGGCGCTTCCAAGTATCGCCTTGGTATAAATCGTGCAACGGCGCACACTCATCATGAGAAACCGCAACTGCACTAAAATCCTTGTTTAGACACATGATATGTGTTGCATTTACTTTTGCCCTGAGACAAGCATATAAGCAATCATCTTCGTGGCATGCAAGTATGCTACCCAGTATATCCTCATTGTCCAATATCTTAGTAAACTCTTTGAAGACATAGGGCGGATATAATGTTGCATATCCTCCGGTTATATGCTTTCCTATCCATTGCGTTGTATAATAGGTCACGAAAAATGATGGGTTGTTTTTCCACAGCTGGTACAGCTCCTCGGCGTAATTGTACCGGTACAGACAATCAGCATCAGCACTAATTATCGGCACCTCATGATATTTGTTCATTGTGGGCAACACCTTCTTAAACGACTTGTAATTTCTCTTTACCCATAGTATTTCAAGTAAACCGGCTTTATTCATTGACACCAGGTCATTAGGTTGTTCCGCTTCCTTCTGAGGGAACTCTTCACTAGATAGACACAGCACAATGTGAAAGCCTGGACAGGTCGTTAGTAGATTGAATATCGTAAGACCAACAGTCTTAATACGCGCACGCCAGGACGTGAGAGAAATAATCGCTTTAGGGGTGTTCATAGGGTTCCTTTACGAAATCTCTGTCGAGCAATATAAATGGTCTTTTCCATCAGTTTATACATCGAGAATACAGGCGAACACTTAGATGCGCGGTTTGGGTCGTTTTTCGCCCCCATTTCACTGAATAACGCTGGCTGAATTGATTTCTGTCATATATTTATACTATCTTGATTACTGAACCACAAGGAACGTATATGAGAGGAAAAATCATAACGGCTATCATAGTGCTACTGTCCGCGTTAATCGGTGGTGGTCTGGTTGCGGTGACTTATTATCAAGATGCCGTATATGACGCTGACCGTGCGAAGTATGAACACGAGAAAGGCGTGTTTGATGCGCAGCAGGACAGCATAGTGTCAGCTAAACGAGATTCTTTGTACGCGAGTTGGGTGGCGACCAATGACACCACAATACGAAGTGTTGAACAAATTAAAAACAATAGCAAGCGTGTTATCACGATGCACTACATGGATTCATTGTTTGCTGAAATGAAACAGCATCTTCGCTATGTTAGTTGCCCTGGGTTTGATACCGTTTCTTGCAATAAATTGCGGAAGGCTAATCGGGACGAATACAATAGAGTTTCGATGCAAAGGGATGAACTTATCGCCAGACTTCATAAAAAGGTTGTAAAAACTGGGAGATACGAATGCTCTCCGTCCGACAATGGGAAGATGATATGCGAGGATGAAACTCGTATTATATGGCAGCCGGAAAACATCACCATATACTGGGTCGATACAATATGGTCATCCGGTTATGTATCGCGGGAACAATGGGTGTCTAAAGCCAACAAGTATGCTGATTCTATGGCTACCAAAGCACGAGTGGAATACGAACCTTATAGTGGGCATGAATTCCACTACATCTTGAAAGAAAGTTCTGCCTTGTATAAGGTATGGTATCTTATAGCGATTATTACACCTATCTCCTTCCTGTTGGGTCTAGGGGTGCTAATTTCATACGCATTCTCATCGCGTAAAGAACGTAAGAGCTAATTGGTCTCGAATAGCAAAAGACCCCGAAAAGGCATCGGGGTCTATAAACTACGCAAATTTGACGAAATTAGGCGGTTTGGGGCATTTTTAGGCTGCTAAACCAGCCCAGCAACACTTTGGGTGGACATAGCCTTATAAAAAAATAGCAGCGCATGAACGCTGCTTTTTATTTTGTCTTTTTCGCCGATTCGGATTATTCCGCTTGGCTTAATTGATAAAGTTTCAAATCAAATTCGGGGAGCTTTGCGATTAAGCGATCCACCAAAGTCGATGAAAAATCTTCGTATGCTGCCCATTGCGAAATGGAAGTGAAGATGTAAATTTCGAGCGGAATGCCTTTGCCGTTCGATTCTTTTTCGCGGACAATCAGCGTATATTTCGGATCGATTTCGGGAATGCTGCGCAGGAATGCGTCAATGCAAAGACGGAAGGCGGTTAAATTTAAAGGCAATTCGCCGGCAGATAAACGCGAGGAAAGTTTTTGAAGCGCAGGCGCATACAGCGGATTTTTTTCGAGAGTTTGCATTTTATCCGCAGAAAGTGTGTGCAGAGAATTGGCATCGATTAAAATGGAACGTTGCACGCGGCGACGGCTCGTGTCTTGCATTTGACGCCAGTTTTTGAAAGTCGTCGAAACGAGACTGTATGTCGGGAGAACGCTTGTCGTATTGTCCCAATTCGAAATGCGAATACTTGTAAGCGAAACCGCATCGACGGTTCCATCAATTCCTTCTTTGGAAACTTCAATCCAATCGCCGGTGCGGACGAGATCGAACATCGCAATTTGAATGCCCGCAGTAAATCCTAAAATCGGATCGCGGAAAATTAACATAAACACTGCAGCGAGAGCGCCTAAGCCTGAAAGAAGAATGACGGGACTTTTCCCAGTAATTTGCGAAATCACGAGAATGGCGCAGGCGAGAAATCCGACGAGGAGAATCGCTTGGCGAACGCCTTGAATCGGAAGCCCTTGCTTATTGGAATTTAAAAGAATGTGGTCGGCGCAAGCGTGTAAGAATGAATCGAAAATGAGAAATCCGATGAAGATAAAATAGAGATTATTCAGCGTGTAAAGTGTGTGAAAAAGAACGGTCGTCGAAGCTAAAACATGAGGCATCCCGACGTAGAGAATTATCGCGGGCACAATGTGAACTGCGCGTTCAATCGTGCGACGCTGAATTAACAAATCATCGAATTTATTCGAACTTTTTTTAGCAATTTTTTTGAAGAATGGATAAAGCAGATGACGGGAAATGATGAGGGCGAGAATGGAAATGGCGACGAGGATGATGAGTCCGCGATAGGTTTCGTAAAATTGTATCATGCTCCGAAAAATAGAAAATAACGGGGTTAAAGAAAAGACTTTTTAAAAAGGGAAAATGCAAAAATTTCTATCTTGTAAAAATCTATGGATTCTAAAAAATTTTCCGTTTCTCGCGGCATCAAAATGCTTTTGCGAGAACTTATCATTCCCATCGCGTGCGCGTTGGTGGTGATTCAATATGTGATTCAAGCGTTCCAAATTCCGAGCGGTTCGATGGAAGATACGCTTTTAACGGGCGACTTCATTTTGGGACTGAAATTTACTTATGGTTCGCCGATTCCGTTTACGCATTCAAAGTTCCCAGGATTTACCGATCCGAAAGCGGGCGACATCGTTATCTTCCGTTATCCGGGAGAACCTGCTTATCCCGATTACGATGCGAAGCGTTACACGCATTTAGCCGATGGACTTATGTTCGGAAATTTCTATTGGGATTCAAAACCGATTCCGGGAAATCCGCATTTGGTGCATTACGCAGACGGTCCAAAAGATTTCATTAAACGCTGCATCGCTGTTTCGGGCGATACCATCGCAGTGCATCACGGCGTACTTTTTCAAAATGGCGTGGAACAAAAGAAACTTCCAGGCAAAGGAAAATATACGGCTTATTCGCGGACGGGAGTTGCTCGCGATGAATTGAGCGCAACGCGCATTCCCGCTGTCGGCGATACAATCGATTTGCAAAATCTTTCGCTTCCGAAACTTTGGTGGATGAAGTCGCTGATGGCGCAAGAAAATCCGGAAGAAAAAATTGAACTTTCGCTTTCGCTCTATCGCGATTCCGTTGAAGTAGATGATTACTTGTTCGAAAATTTCCGCGTGCCTGTGGAAAACGATCGCGGACTTTTGTTAAATGCAGTTCTTTCGCAAGGTCAAATTATCGGACAAGGTTTGCAGCAAGGCGATACGATTACGGGGCCTGCAAAATTTTTGATGTTTAAACGTTTAGCGCAAAGCGGATTTTTGCCACGGTTTGATCCGAATGGACGTTATAACGGTTTTATGCGCCCGGTGAGTTACGATTATTTTGAAGGCGCTCAACTCGGCGATTTAGCGTATAATGTTTCGCTCGATTCTTCGCTTTCGCTTTCGGCAAATTTACTTGTCGATGGAACGCCGGTGAAAAATTATGTGGTGAAATATCCGGTCTATTTTATGATGGGCGATAACCGCGATAATTCAGCGGATAGTCGTTATTGGGGATTTGTTTCGGCGCGAAATATCAAAGCAAAAGCTTTCGTTGTTTACTTTTCTTTTGAAAATTCCGATGCAGGATTTTCGTTCAGCAATCCGATTTCGTGGTTTAAAATTCCGTTCAAAATTCGGTGGACGCGAATTGGTAAAATCATTCACATGATCGGAGAATAATCGGCGATGAAATTTCGCTTCGTCATTTTGTTTTCGTTTGCGCTTTTCGTTTTGAATTGCGCAACTTCTGTCGCTCCTGGCGGAGGTCCCGAAGACAAATATCCGCCGCGTGTTGCGGGAGTTTATCCGTCGCCGGGTTCTGTGAATATTTCTTCGGAATTGAATATTCATTTGCAATTTGACGAATGGATTTCACCGACGATTCCGCGAAGCGCTGTGACGATTTCTCCACCGCTCGAAAAGAAATTGCGATTTGAAGTCGATGGCGATGAACTTTATATTACGTCGCGGGCGCAGTTAGATTCGAATACGACTTATACGGTGACGATTGCAAGCGGGCTAAAAGATTTGCGCGGAAACGCCGTTGCCGATCCGTTTCGTTTGACATTTTCTACGGGACCGATTATCGATTCGCTTTCGGTTTCGGGGCGGACGATGATTACTTCGACGATGATTCGTAATAAGCAATATCCGACGGTCGGCCTTTTCCTTATCGGTGCTAAGGAACGTTCTTCGCATCATTACTTGAATAAATATCGCGATTCAACGCAAACTCTTGAAGCGGATTCAATTCCGAAATTAGTGAAAGAACAGCCGTTATTTTCGACGCAGACAGATAGCCTTGGCAGATTTCATTTGGGCGGATTGAAAGCGGGGCGTTACCGCGTCGTCGCTTTCTTGGATCAAAACGGCAACCAAAAAATTGAACCTTCCGTAGAAATCGCAGGCGTTAACGGTTACGATTTAAATTTAACGCCGGAATTTTCGGATACGCTTTGGCTTCCTTTAGCGGATCAAGATACGACGCCGATTTCGTTGGAATCGATTTCTCAAGCGGGACGCGCTTTGCTCACCGCAAAATTTTCAAAAAATATTTTCATCGACAGCGCATTTCTTGATTTCAAAAATTGCGCTTTGATTACTCCAGATTCTTCGCGAATTTATCCGACGGCAATTTTCCGGATGCCGCGCGGAAACGATATGCAATTTTATTTTGATTCTCTTTACAATCGCGATTCATCTTACACATTTGAATGCAAATACGGCCGCGATTCTCTCGGACGCAAATTGGATCATCGCTTGGCGACTCTTAGTATCGAATGGACAGAGCGTAAAGGCGATACGCTTCCGCCGAGTCGTTCGGCAACGGAACCGTCTTCGGGCGCAAAAAATGTTTTCCCCGAAGATTCGATTCTCGTCGCTTACAATACTCCGGTTTCCGATTCGCTTTTGAATTATTTGGGAACGGTTTTATTGCTCGTGCAAAACCAAGATACTTTGCCGGTGAAAATTTTGCGCAAAGATCCGGTGCGTTTCTTTGTCCTTGGCGAAGAAAAGTTTTTAACGGATGCGAAAGTGGAACTTTTGGAACGTTATGCGGATTCCACTTTGTCATCGCCGGATAGCGTCACCGGAATTCGCGATACGATTATCACGATGAAAACGCGGCAGTGGGTGAAATTTGAAACGGTTCCGAAATTACAACTTGCGACTCTTTCGGGAAAAATTCCAGACGGAAAATCCGATACGCGTGTGCGAATTCGGAAAGCGGGCGAAGAAAAATTTAATGTGGTGCGTTGCTCTTCCGATGGCGATTTTAAAATCGACGATCTCACCGAAGGAAAATATTTGATGGATTATTTCCGGACAAAAGATTCGTTGGATGTTCCCTTTGCGGGGAAAATTTTTGATTTGGAATATGGCATGCCGTGGCGCATGATGGCCGATACACTTGTTCTTGAACGCGGCGCAAATATTCTCGATGAAAATGTACTTTCGCGGATGCCAAAGCTTCCGGAAAAATAAAGGATAAAAATGAAACCGAATGTCTATGTAGCTTTTGATTTAGAAACGACGGGTCTTGATTTTGAACATGACGAAATCATCGAAGTCGCCTTGGAACGCTTTGAAAATGGCGAACCCAAAGAAAGCAAAGATTTTTTGATTAAGCCAAAACAAAATTTGCGCCCGTTCATCGCATCGCTTACGGGAATTTCGGACGCCGATTTAGCAGACGCTCCGGACTTTGCAACAGTCGCGGGTCAAATTCGACAATTCATCGGCGATTATCCTTTGGTCGCACACAACGCACAATTTGACTCCAAATTTTTGCGCAGTACTTTTGCAAAAGTCGGCATTTCGATTGAAGAAAATCCGGTGCTCGATACTCTTGCGCTTTCGCGAATCGCTTACCGTTCTGTGCCCAATCACAAATTGGAAACTTTGGTTTCGTATTTGAATATCAAGCGCGAACGCGCGCACCGCGCGCTTCCCGATGCAGATGCTTGCGGAAAACTTTTTTGGATGGCGCTTGCAGAAATTGAAAAATTGGATGCATTTGCAAAACATCATTTAGCCCGACTTGCTTGCGGAACTGTTTGGGAAAAAATTTTCGAAGATTGCACACCTTCTCACGAAGAACTTTTGACGCAAGAACCGGAATCGGTAACGCCGCCGAAAATTTCTTCGGCAAAAGAACGCTTGCCACGTGTGCGTGAATTTTTTGGACAAGGCGGAAAATTGTCTGCGGTGATTCCGAATTTTTCTGCCCGCGATTCGCAATTAGATTTTGCAGAAGTCATGGAACGCAATATGTATAAAGGCGGCATCTCGCTTTTGGAAGCCGGAACGGGAATGGGAAAAACTCTCGCTTATTTAATTCCGGCTGCGCTAAAAGCGGCTGCGGGCGAACGCGTCGTCGTCAGTACGGCAACGCGAACTTTGGAAGAGCAACTTTCTAAACACGACTTTCCGATGATTGCTTCGCTTTTCGGAGGAAAAGTTTCTCCGCTCGTTCTCAAAGGCCGCGGCAATTACATTTGCTTGAGAAAATTTGAAGAGCACTTAAAATCGCCGGATGTTTTGCTCGCTCCGGATGAACGCGAAACTTTTATGACTCTCATCCCGTGGGTGGAACAGACGAAAACGGGCGAGGGCAGCGAAAATACGGGCTTTAATCTTTCTCGCAATCGTTTGCTGTGGAATAAATTTGCAAGCGACGCTTCGACTTGTCTCGGCGAAAAATGTCGCTTTTACGAAAAATGTTTCGGCTTAAACGCAAGACGCCAAGCGGGAAAAGCCAAGTTACTTTTCATCAATCATTCGCGTTTCCTTTCGGATTTAGCACTCGATTTTGCGCTGCTGCCGACATACGAACATATCGTGTTTGATGAAGCGCATCGTCTCCCGGCGATGAGTCACGCGAGCTTTGGAAAAATGGTTCGCTTTTTCCGTTTGCGAAACATTACGAAAATTCTCGTGCACCCGAAAGCGCAAGAAAAAGGTCTTGTCGCCGAAATGGAAGCGCAACTGACGAAAGCTAATGCGGAAAGTTCTCTTTTAGATGCTTGCGCAAAATTGCGTGAAGCGACAATGGAATGTGAAAAATCGTTGCATCGATTCTTCTTAAAACTCGGCAAAAAAGTTTTCAAAAATAAAGCCGACGGATTCCGCTATACCAAAGGAATTCTTGCGGAATATGATACAGATCCGAAAACGGTTATTGAATCGTGTAATGCGGTCAAAGCGATTGCCGAAGATATTTGTTCGCAACTGCGGAATAATTCTGCGTTTGCACTAATGGCGCGCAATCTCGAAGGCGCAGCGATGGAAATCAGCCGCTTTAACGAAGACTTTGCATTTATCACCGCCGCCGGAAAAGAGGATTGGGTATTTTATATGGAAGAACCGGGAAATCCGCATACGGCGATTCTCCGCGCCATTCCGCTTTATCCGGGAAATAATTGGACAGAAAAATTTTATCCGTGGATTAAAAGCGCCACATTTACTTCGGCAACTCTTTCTCTGCAAAATTCATTTGACTATTTTGAAGAACGCATGGTAATGCTTTCGCCCAAGTTGAGCAAATTCAAACATCCGTTTGTGCGCAATTATCCGTCGGCATTTGATGTGAACGCAAAGCGTCGCATTATCATCGCAGACTTTTTACCGAAGCCGAATGATCCGAATTTCCAAGCTGCCGTAGAAAATGTGCTTTCGGAAATTCTTCCGGGGAACAAGAAAAATGCGCTCGTTTTGTTTACGAGTATTCTCAGCATGACGAAATCGCATCAAGCGCTTGCGCCACTTTTTGCTAAGATGAACAAGTTGCTTTTGTGTCAGCAAATCGATGGCGGCATGGATAGCCTCGTCGAAATGTTCCGCAAAAAACGCGAAGCGTGTTTGCTCGGTTGTCAAGTTTTCTGGGAAGGAATTGACTTGCCCGAAAGTGCGCTTGAACTTTTGGTGATTCCAAAACTTCCATTCCCCAATCCGTCGAATCCGCTCATCGCAGGACTCGCTGATAAATTAAAAGAGAAAAACGAAAATGCGTTTAAGAGCTTGTACATTCCTGAAGCACTTTTGGAATTGCGTCAAGGTCTCGGGCGTTTAATTCGCAGCGAATCGGACTCGGGAACGGCTCTCTTCTTGGATAATCGACTTGTCCGCGAACCTTACGGCAAAAGCTTTACACGCTTGTGGGGCTTTAAACATGAGGTGGCTCACAGCGTGGAAGAGTTGCGCAAACTTCTCGGTTTGTAAGCGGTAAATTTTCTATCTTTGGCGTCTCTTGTGGAGATTTTATGTTGGCTGTAAAAGATTTTTTGAATGAACTCTCGAAACCTCAGTTGAAGGAATTGCATACGAAAGCCTTTGGCGCGCAGGGGCTTTTGAATAATGCAAAAATTCTTTCGGAAACGAATTCATTCTTTACAGATATCGAACGATTTGAAAAATTTTACACGTCGCTAGAACCGTGGAAACGGCTTTGCATTTTTTTGATTTATCACAGCGAAAGTCGCGGACTCGAATTGAATGAGCTTCGCTTAGCAGCGCCGGTGAACAAACGCGATGAAGTAGAACTTTTCTTGCTCGATGCCGCAAAGAATCTTTACATTTTTCGCAATCGAACTGAGAAAGGTTCTTATGTGTATCTCGGCTTCGACGATTTTTTGAAGACGATTCTTTTGACGCCTGAAAATTCCGCAGACGAAAAAATGCGCTTCGTCGGTTACGAAGATATGTTGGTTTGGCATCTTTGCCAAATGCTCGCTTTTGCGCGTCTCGGCAAATTAAAAATGAATGGCGCGGGAAATATTCATCGGCGCTCCTTTCAATTTTGCGAAGAAGCTTTCACTTATGCCAAACAAGTTTCGCCCGATGCGATTCGCGAAGAATGCAATTTGATTCTCGAATTTTTGTCGACGCATAATTGGATTGAGCAACGCGGCATGGATTTGCTCGTTACCGAGGCGACATTTGAATTTTTAAAACACAACGGATTCCGTTTAAAAACAGAAATTCTCGAATGGTGGATTCAGCGCCGTTTTCATGGAAACGAAGAATTTTTCAAACATGTTCTTTTCTCCATCAAGCGCGATTTCTCGGTGGTGAATGCGCAGCGGATTTTGTGGACTTTAGATCCATCGTTTAGACTCCCGCAAGAAACCGCGGACATTTTCTGGTCCACATTACCGAAGCCTCTTGCAGAACTTTGGCTTTTGGGAATGGTTGAATTTTCCGTCAACGCAGGAAAAATTGTCGCGGTACGTTTAAGCGAATGGGCGAAGGATTGGCTTTCGGCTTCGGCTTCTCCGATGCTCGGCGCACAAATTTCGACGTTACCGAATTTTGAAATGATTATTTCGGTGAAGAGCGCTCCGCGCGTTCTCTTTATGTCGGCGTGCTTAGCCGAAGTCAAAAACGATGAACCGTATTTGCGTTTTGCGATTACGCGCGATTCGTATTTGAACGGATTAAAAACGGGATTTTCTAGAGAAATTACCGAAAGTTTTGAAGGTTGGATTAACGCACCGGAAAATGTGCTCGGGGCGATGCAGGAATGGGCCGCGTGCTATTATGATTCGTCGTTTAGTTCGGTGCGCCTTTTGAAAATGAACAATGCCGAAGTGCGCGAAGCGTTGAATCAATTTCCCGCGTTTATGGAAATGGTGGACGAATCCATTCCGGGCTACGGCTTTATCATTAAACCGGAATTTGAGCCGAAAATTCGCGAACTCTTAAAGCATTACGGATTGGAACCGGCAAATCCGACAAATGATGCCGCAGTCGAACCATTCCGCAATACGGATTGGAGCAAAGAATTTTGGTTGCATTGGACGGCAGAAGGAACTCCCGATGCCGCGTTCAAACCCGAGAGCGATGGCAATACAGTTTCTGCGGCACTTGGCACGACGAAATACGGCGGCGATTATCAGAAGTTTGCAATCGCAGATCTTTTCAAAGTGCTCCGTTATGCGCGTTCGACCAATGGATCTTTGGAAGCGAAAATTTCGCAAAAAGTCGCGGATAAAAATCAGAAAACGGCTGCGCCGAAATTGCCCGCAGAAATTCGTTTCAAAGTCGAAGAATTGCATTTTTCCAAAGTGCCGTTTATCGCAAAAATTACATTAGAACCGAGCGGTAAATCGATTAATCTTCCGCTCGAATCGATAGCTCAACTTCGAATGGCTCGCGAATCCTGAGGAATTCTTTATGAGTTTTGTTCATCTCCAAGTTCATTCTGAATTTTCCATTTTAAAATCTTCTGCACGATTAGACGATATTTTTTCGGCGGCAGAAGCGGATAATGCGCCAGCGATTGCGCTCACCGATCACGGCGCGATGTTTGGCATTTTGGAATTTCAGACGCGCGGCAAGGCGTTGAACAAAAAGCGGAAAGAAAAAGGTCTCCCGCCGATTAAAACAATTTACGGTTGCCACATTTATGTGGATACATCGGGCGCCAATTTCAAAGATCCTTCGACTTATGAACGGCTCACATTATTAGTGGAAAACGAAAAAGGTTATTACAATCTGCTTCGCATTGTGAGTTACCGCTACGAAGAATCGAAACGTTGGGAAGAAATTCCTTCGGTTCCTCTCGAAATTATCGAAGCGCACAAAGAAGGCATTATCGCTATCGCGGGCGATTTCTTTAGCCGTTACGGCATCAATGTTTCTGCGGGGAGAGAAGCTCCGGCAAAAGCATTTATGGAATCGCTCACAAAAATTTTTGACCGCGAACATTTATATTTCTCTCTTTGCGATAACGGAATTGCTGCGCAAAAGACGCTGAATCTTTTTACGACGGCACTGGCTAAAGAATTTGATCGTGAATTGGTCGCGGTTGGCGATGTGCATTATATTCGTCGCGAAGATGCAGCGGCGCACAAAGCGTTGCGTTGCATTGCTCTCGTCGAAAAATTTAAAGAGTTCGCCGATAAACGTTTTCCGACAGATCAATTTTACTATCGCACGGAA
>SAMEA104315433__coassemble_758_pt1 | contig 14213 bp, 14 predicted proteins | sample SAMEA104315433__metabat2_low_PE_037 | metagenome-assembled genome bin SAMEA104315433 (sample SAMEA104315433) | gut metagenome | biome: Monkey gut; feature: monkey-associated habitat; material: faeces | place: China | collected 2013 | reverse complement strand
GCGGTTAGCAGTTACAGTAATTTGGCTTAGAGGCGAGCAAGACTAGGCGCGTGCCCCGCAGAACATACTCACGTATGTCAAGGGGCGCGCAACGACGTATTGCGAAGCCTATAAGACAAATTACTTGAGAGTGCTGACTTGGACGTCCCAACTCTGTCCGTTCAAAGCCACACGATACGTATTCGTACCTTGGACTTTCATGCCTGCCGTATTGACGGCAGCAGCAGCCGGTTTTGCAGCGGCAGCCGGAGCAGCGTTCGGGTCTTTTTTCGGAACGCCGATATGACGATTTCCCTTGAGGAAGTCGATACCCTTGTTTCCGCCCTTCGTTTGGAGGCAGCCGGTGATGAAGATATTTTCATCGTTCACCGGAAGGTTATTTTCTTCCAAAAGTTTCTTCGCTTTCGGAATGCCCGGTTCGAGAATTTCTGCAGCGCACTTGACGCCCGGATAAGCTTCAGCAAACGGCTTCTTCTTCATCTGGTCTGCAGCGATCTTCACGAGTTCTGCATCCGGTTCGCACGGAGTCTTTCCGAGATAGCCGAGAATCATGTTGCCATAACCTTCGGTCATCTTATGCCACGTATCCAAGCCCTTCGACTTGTTCACGGTATTCACATAAGCTTGCTGGAAGTAGTACTGCGAAACCGGCGTCACCGACGAAGCAAAACCACCACGACGAACGCATTCGCTCATATTCGCAATCACCTGCGGATACAAGTGGAAAGTCTTCGTTTCGCGCATCATAAGAGTGTTTGCGGTCAAAGCACCCCCCGGCATCGGGGAGAAGATAACTTCCGAAGAAGTCTGGAGAGCTTCTGGCGGGAAGTTGTAATCCTTCAAGCATTCCACAGCCACATTGTTCGCTTCCATGAGCTTAGGAATTGCATTGTCATCAACAATACCATCTTCGCCGAGAGCAAGCGCGTAATCTGTACCCTTGAGCGCATGATACATGCTGAAAAGATCCGGCTGAGAAGTTCCACCCGAAAGCGGTTTACGAGCGAGGTCAATACCATCAGCACCGCCTTCAATAGCTGCGACATATTGACGAAGACCCGTTCCACAAGTTTCGTGCGAGTGAATGCGAAGTTCCACTTTATCGCCGAGGAGTTTGCGGGCACGCTTAAAGGTTTCGTAAACTTTCATCGGGTTTGCGGTACCCGAAGCATCCTTAAAGCAAACAGAAGCAAACGGAACGCCTGCGTCCAAAATGCTCTTCAAAACTTTTTCATAGAAATCCGGATCGTGTGCGCCTTTGCAACCGAGCGGAAGTTCCATCATCGTCACCACGACTTCGTGTTCCAAACCTGCATCGGTAATGCACTTACCCGAATAAATGAGGTTGTTCACATCGTTCAACGCGTCGAAGTTACGAATGCGGGTCATGCCGTGCTTCTTAAACATCTTTGCGTGGAGATCGATCATATCATACGGCTGCGGAGCGAGAGCCACCACGTTAATGCCGCGGGCAAGAGTCTGCAAACGAGCCTTCGGGCCGACAGTCTTGCGGAAAGTTTCCATCATATCAAATGCGTCTTCACCGCAGTTTTGGTAAAGAGCTTGGAAACGAGCACCGCCACCTGCTTCGAAGTGAGTAATGCCAGCTGCAGCTGCTGCTTCAACCGCCGGCATAAAGTCTTTCATAAAGACGCGGGCACCGAAGATGGACTGGAATCCATCACGGAAAGAGGTATCCTGAAAAAGAATTTTCTTCATAGGTATTCCAATGGGGGAATCACACCCCCTGTCTGAGGGTCAATTTTTTGGGCAAATATAAAAATTAAATCTCTTCATTATTCGAAGGTTCTTCTTCGGCGCAGTTCGGGGAACCCGGATCATTTGCGCATTCATCCGAAGTATTTGAAGAACTGGACTTTGCCGAATCATCTGAACTAGAACTGTTATCGCAAGCGGTAAAAGCGAGCGCTGCGACAGAGAGAATTAAAAATGCAAGAGTATAGATTTTTTTCATGTTGCTATTATAGATTTTTTTCTTCCAAAAAGCCCGCCGCCCATCCGAAAATTTCCGTTATTGACGCTTGAAAATTGATGAATGCGCCAGAAAAAATTCCATATTTGTCACAAGTTCACTTTTTCGTTTTCCCGAGAAAATTTTTCCAACAAAAAAGACCCGCACAAGCGAGCCTTTTTTGCATTTCGAAAATCGTCGAATTACTTCTTCGGAGCCTTGGACTTCTTAGCGGTTTCCTTGAGTTCGGAACCGACCTTGAAGGAGACAGCCTTAGTAGCCTTGATTTTAATCGTTGCGCCAGTAGCCGGATTGTGGCCAGTGCGAGCCTTACGTTCCTTCACGCTGAAGGTGCCAAAGCCGATGAGCTGAACCGGGCCACCCTTCTTGATGCCTTCGGTGATGCCGTCGAGGACAGCGTTGACAGCAGCTGTTGCAGCCACTTTCGTTTCGATGTTTGCAGCCTTCTGAACGAATTCAATGAGGTCTTGCTTATTCATAGGATTGTTTCTCCTTGATAGATTTTGGATTTTGATGTATTTATTATACCTTTTTTCTGCCGTAAATCAAGAGTTTTTCGCAGAAAAATTGTATAAAAGCCTTATTTTATGGGGATTTTGTGTCCTCTGTTACGCTAGAATCCTTTCTGCGACGCGGAAATATGCGATGTTCCACGTATTCTTGAACCACAGCGATGACGATACAAGTAAACGGAATTGCACAAACGAGCCCGATAAATCCCAATAATTTTCCCCAAACGGAAATGGAAAGCAGGATTAAAACCGGCGGTAAATTCATCTCGGTGCCGACGATGCGCGGAATAATCAACATATCTTCGATGATTTGAATGACCAAGTAAATTGCCGCAATCATGAGGATAACTTCCCAGAACGGAATGCCCGTATCAAAGGAATAAATGATTCCGAGGAAAAACGCCACCGGCATACTTGCAATTTGCAAATACGGCACCATATTCAAAATGCCGATAAAAAGTCCGAAGACAATGCCCATCGGAAATCCGAGGACACCAAATGCGATGGAATATAAAATGCCGACGATGAGGGCGACCAAACTTTGACTGCGAAAATACGCTTTCATCAACTGATTTGTTTTGCGGAGAAAATCCGGTTTTTCGTTGTTTTCAATCGGCATTAAAACGCGAATTTTGCGGGCAATTTTCGGCATATCCATCATCAAAAATGTGGTGTACATAATGATGAAAACAATGCTCACCAAAGTGAAAACAATTGACGCTGTTCCCGAAAGAACTCCCATTGCGCCCGGTAAAAGTTTTCCAATCATCGACTGCGCAGTTTCCCAAAAGTTGATATCTTGCAACGATTCTAAGAAGCGCGCGCCCGCTGTAAAGTTCTGCAATTCTCCGCGCCAATCCGATGGAATGAGAGCAAGAATTTCTTGAATCCACGCGGTATCGGACATAAATTTTTTGATGAGATAACCGAAGTGGCTAAATTCTTCGCTGATTTGCGGAATAAAAATTAAGCAGAAACTCGTAATCACCGAAGCGACTAAAATGAGAGTCACAATCGTCGCAAAAATGCGCGCAGCTCGTTTCGGAATGCGGCGCAGTTTTGGTTTTCGCAAAAGGATACGGAACCATTCTTCAATTTTATCGACGACCGGATTTAAAATGTAGGCGATTAAAAATGCCCCGACAAAAGGAGCGAGAACATTTCGCAAATAATACAATAACGCCGAAGCGCAAATCGCCACAATTAAAATGGTGAAATACTTTAATTTGATTCTTGTGTTGAGCGACGAATCTGTAGTTTTTTCAACGCTGTTTTTTTCTTCCATAACGAATCATCCCCAGTATGTAAAGACCTGTGAAAAGAATAAATAAAACAAGACTTGTCCCGATGACAAATCGATTGGGTCCAAAAAATTCTAAATGAGAAATTTCAATTTCGGACGGAAGCCCAAGAAGTGTTCCTCGTCCAGTTTCGACGGCGACTTGCACCACATGATTCATATACAAATTCGAATCCGGTTCTACGCCGTGAATGTCAAACCAAATTTTATTCGGACGAATTTTTGCAAGCGATAAACGATGCTCCGTATAATAACGCGTCGCAGGGATGTCTAAGCGGAGCGGGCGAAGAGAAAGCGGATCGCCGATGTGAGATGCTACGGGATCCGTCACGCCGAGAACGAGCGCAATATCCGAACTCGCCCGAAAACGAATTATCACCGAATCCATATTGGAAAAATCAACGCCGTGAAGCGAAAGCGCATTCATTCCTCTTCCCATCGGAAATTCCACGCCTGCATGCGGATGATAAATGCCCGAATTTAAAACGATTCGAAGCGCAACCGCACTATCGCTTTCAAAAAATTCCGCAGTCGAAAATCCCTCTTCGCGACTATCCGTATAAATTCGCGGAGGATTATATTCTGGCTCTTTTGGCCAAACGCAAATATGTTCTTCGCGAAAAACAAAAAAGAAAACGCCTAAGAGAAGAAACGCAACCGCATAAACGACCGAAAATTTAACTCGATTATTTTTCATTTTTTCTTCTTCAAAAATCCGAGAGCGATGACGACGATGACGACGCACGCGATTAAGAAAATCGCTAATTCAATAGAGCCTGTTCCCTTCGCAGCAATTTTCGTAAAGCGGAAATGCATCGGTTCGCCGCGTTTTACATCCCAGCCCGGAGTCACTTCAAACCGCGAAACATGTTCTTTGTGACGTTGCATCAATTCTTTGGCAACGCCATTTTTCTGGAACCAAAAATCGGGAACGTAAAATTCTTGAAAAGGAATTGCGATGTGATTTTCGCCTTTTTTCAAAGGGATTTCTTTGAGCAGTTGACGAAAAGTGGTGAGAGAATCTTTGTTCGTCACATCGGGATCATACGTCCAAACTTTTGCGATAATTTCTGTTTCGGTTTCCGAATAAACATCTAATAAAATCGAATCGACAAGGCTCCAATTTTCATAATTGAATTGCCAAATGACGCCGCACCAAGCGCCTTTCGAAGTATCCATTCCTAGTGTGCAGCGAAAATCTAAAACCGAATCCGACAATTCCATTTTTGCTTTCGAAGATCCACCGTCCGAAAGGTCGTCGTAAGCCATCAATTTTTCGGTCGCGGAAAGCGGAAACACTTGCACTAAAAATTCACGCTTCGGAATTAACACGTAAGCGATGAACATACAAATAATGGCTAAGGAAAGGATTGCGAGTTTTTTCGCCATCATTTCTCCGCGGGCTTTTCGAGAATTTCCTGAAATTTCATTTTGTATTGCATCGTTTCAAATGCATCTTCTTCGGGTGCGCCCGATCCAAAAATTTTATCCACGATTTTGGAAAGGAAAACGATAAAACCAAAATGATGTTTTTGTTTGGACGAAAGAAACATTTCGTCCGAAGGCGAGCCGACCATTCTGCGTAAAATCGTATGCATCGTCGATGCGGGAAGCTGAAACATTTCGCAGCAAGAAGCGACTTTTCCCGGAATGCCGTAATCGGGCAATTTTCCGTCGACGAGTTTTTCGCCGTGATCAATGCAAACCGAATTTTCATCGGCTTCGACCCAATCCGCATTGCGTTCTTCTAATGCTTTCAGCCAAAGTTCGCGAGTTTTATCATAAACTTCTCGCCGAAATGCCATCGTTTTATCGCTCGGAAAAAATGTTCCTAGGCAATGCGGACAAATGCGCAGGTCAAAGCGGGAAAGTTCGACTTTTTTCGTTTCGGATTTACAGAAGGGGCATTGGCTCATCGTTCTTAGAAAATAGTAAATTTTAGTCTATGGCAAAAGTAATCTCTGTTACAGTTCAAAATTTTCAGTCCGAGGTGATGACCGAAGCGGAAACACGCCCCGTTGTTTTGACCTTTGCATCTTCTCAGATGCCCGACTGCGCTTCTTATAATCAAATTCTCGAAAAACTTTCTTCGGAACTCGATTTCACTTTAGGCGAAGTGAGTTTGGATGAACCCGATAATATGGCGTTCGTGCAATCTTTCCGCATTCAAAATTTACCGTTTGTCGTCGTCCTTTCAAAAGGCGAAATGGCTGATGCCATTCAAGGCGCACTCCCCGAAGATGAACTCAAAAAGCGCTTGTCAAAATTTTTCATTTCCGATGAAGAGCGCGCAAAAATGGCGATGGAAGATGCAATCGCCGAAGGAAATTATGCGGAAGCGCTTCCGCTTGTGCAAAGCGAAATGGCGAAAAATCCAAGCGATGATCATCTGAAAATTCTTCTCGCCAAATGCGAACTCGGGCTCGGTAACGCCGAAAACGCCAAAGAAATTTTGCAAAAAATTTCGGAAAATAGCGCAGAATTTGCAACCGCAAAATCTCTGCTCGATTTGATGGATTTACTCGTCGAAGCGGCGAAAACAAATCCGGTCGAAGGCGATGCAAAAAAATTCCGCGACGCCTGCAAAGACGCTGCCCGCAAAGATTATCGTTCTGCGCTCGAAGGATTTTTTCAGCTGGCTCTTTCGAATCCCGATTTTCAAGATGGCGCACCGAAAAAATCGATGCTCGTTCTCTTCAGCGCTCTCGGGCCCAAAGAACCGCTCACTTGGGAATATCGCAGTAAACTGAACACATTCCTCTTCATTTAATTTTTTATGCGTCTTCAACTTCTTCTCTCCGCTTTGATTTTTCCCGCAGCCATTTCGGCTGTGGATTTTCCGATTCACAAAGAGGTCCTGGATAACGGTTTAACCGTTTTGCTTTACCCCAATTCTCAAGCGCCTACCGTGAGCTGCCGGCTGTTTTATGTCACCGGTTCTGTAAACGAAGTGCCTGGGAGTTCGGGGCTCGCTCACATTTTGGAGCACGAACTTTTCAAAGGAACGAAAAAAGTCGGCGTAACGGATTTTGCAAAAGATTCCGTTTTGATGGCGAAAGAAGATTCGGTGATGGCGCTTTCGCAAGCGTCCGCAGTCGCTGGCGATTCGATTTCTGCAAAAAAATTCCGCGCCGAATACGATTCTTTAGTGGAAGAAGAACGCAAATTCATGGTCAAAGAAGAATTGTGGAGCGCGTATCAGCAAGCGGGCGGAACAGGATTAAACGCTTTTACAACGGATCTCATGACAGCGTATATCGTAACGCTTCCGAAAAATCGCGTTGAACTTTTTCTGTATCTCGAATCCGATCGAATGCAAAATGCCATTCTACGAGAATTTTATTCGGAACGCGATGTCGTCCGCGAAGAACGTCGTATGCGCTACGATGACAGGTCTTCGGGCCGTTACTTTGAAACGCTGAACGGTCTTATTTACGAAGCGTTTCCATACCGCGTTCCCACAATCGGTTGGCCTTCGGACATTATGAATCTCACGCGAGAACAAGCCGCCGAACATTATCGCAAATATTACAAACCGCGAAATGCAATTCTCGTTTTAGCAGGCGATTTGGATACAACGCAAACGATGAATTTGGTGAAAAAATATTTTGCAGAAATTCCTTCGGGCGAAGCCTTTGCACCGATTACCGTTCGCGATCCAGAACCCGCCGGAGAAAAACGTTTAACCGTTTACCGCCCCGATGCACCGCACCGAATGGATTTTTGCTTTAAAACTCCTGGAGTTGGCGACAGTTCTCTTTATGCGCTCGACATCGCCGAAGGCGTTTTGAACGGACGCTCCGGAAGACTTTACAAAAAACTCGTCGAAGAAAAAAAGTTAGCCGTTTCAGCAAGCGCAGGCAATAGCGTCAACAAATACGTTTCTGAATTTTACATCTCCGTGACGCTGCGCCCCGATGCAAATCCCGATTCTGTCGAAGCTATCGTTTGGAGTGAACTTGAAAAATTGAAAAATGAACCGGTCTCTGCCCGCGAATTAGAAAAGGTGAAAAATCGGGCGATGATGGGACTTGTCGAAAGTTTCCTCGATATGGAAAATGTCGCAACGCAACTCGCTTGGTATGAAATGTTCGGCGATTACAAAATCCTTTTAAATTGGCCGGATCAATTAGGAAAAGTTTCTCCCGAAGCGGTACAAAATGTGGCGAAGAAAACTTTTAAACACAAGAATGCCACCGTGGGACTTTTGCTCAAAGGGGAGGAACGCTAAATGAAAAAAAAATCTCTGATGTTATTGTCGGCGGCATTTTTCGCTGCGTGCTCGGGCACAAAACAGCAAACCGCCGAAAAAGTTTCTGTTGAAAATCCGCAGAAAATTTCTGCAGATACTTCTGCAAAAAATTCTCAAGCATCGATTGAAAAATCCGCCGAATTTCCAGCGACTTATAAAGACATCGCTTTCCCCGAATTTCATTATCAAGCGCCGTATCCCGCAGATTCGCGCGTGAAATTTTCCGAAAAAATTACCGGCTACGTCATCGAAGATAGAACTCTTCCTCTCATTCATTTTAACATCTTTTTTGATGAGCCGTTCGTCACCGATAGCATTCAAAATGAAGCCGCACATTCGCTTCTTTCGGCAATGTTCCGCCGCGGTGGTTCACAAAAACTTTCGCCGCAAGCATTGGACGATTCGTTAGAATTTATCGCAGCAACTCTCGCGGGATCTGTCGGCACATTTACCAGTGCGATTAGCGTTGAATGTATGACGAAAGATTTTCCGCAAATGATGAATTTGACAAAAGAAGTTTTCTTAACGCCAGCGTTTGATTCTTCTGCGCTTGAAATTCAAAAGGCAAATGCGGCGAACGCTTACGAGCATCGCTACGACACGCCTGCGGCAATTCTTTCGGCTTTAGATGCAAAAGTGAATTACGAAAATAATCCGCGTTTGTGGAGCGCAACCGCTGACGAATACCGCAAAGTTTCGCGGAATGATTTGTTGAAAATTGCACAAGGTCGTTTTCGCAATGGACGCATCGTCTTCGCCATCGCGGGCGATTTTCCGCGGGATTCGATGACTATAGAACTCAAAAAATATTTTGCGTCTTGGCCCGCAGATAATCCAAACAATATTTCGATTCCGCCAATTCAACTTTCAAAGAAAACGGGAATTTTCCTCGTCGATAAAGAGATTACGCAAGCGAACATTTGCATGAGCGCGCCATTTGTCAAGCGTCCGCATCCCGATTATTATCCGACAGCAGTAGCGAGTTTTATTCTCGGCGGTGGCAGTTTTTCTTCAAGGTTAATGGCGAAAGTGCGTTCGGATAACGGACTCGCTTACAGCATTCACAGTTACGCTGAAAACGATTATCGCGATCAAGGCCGCGTTCTCATTTCCTTGCAAACCAAAGTAGAATCCGCAGCCAAAGCAATTGACTTAATCCAAAAAGAAATTGAAAAACTCGCACAAGAAGGTCCAACCGAAGACGAATTAAATCAAGCGAAAAAAACTCTCATCGAAAGTTTGCCGAGTTTATTTGATTCGCCAGCGAGCACAACCGTTCTCTTCGCCCGCGATGAATTATTGGGCAAAAAAGATTCGCACTACATCGATTATGTCAAAGCGATTGAAGCGGTAACGCCCGAACAAGTGAAGCAAATGATCGCAAAATATTTCAACAAAAATGCGATGACAATTTCGATTGTCGGCCCCGCCGAAAAATTAAAAGATGTCGGAAACTTTACCGTAATTCCGCTCGACAGTTTAGACTTTAGAAAGTGAGAATTTTTTGAAACGCATCGCTCTTTGCATTTTCGTTTTTTCGCTTTCTCTTTTTGCAGCAGACAAAGAAGATTTGTCGCACAATGCGTGCGCCGCGGCGAAAAAATGTTTGAACTTCATTCTTCCGCGCTGTTCAGAAGCAGAATTTGAACCCGTTCCCGATGTAGAATATAATGCGGAATTTTGTTCTGCATTTTTGGATTTACAAAAACGCGGAATCGATTTAAAAAGTCCTGTAACCAAAGAAATTTTCGGGCATCTCGGAGGACGTTACCGCGTCACTTACGAAACCGATGGCGAGCTTCCTGTCAATGGACCGATGATGAGTTATCTCTTCGATCATTTTCCATTTACAACCGCACTCGTCAACGCCATTCAAGAAACGAATTATACGATTCATTACAATTCTCCAGATCAACGCATTTTTAGCGGCGACAACGGAGGAAATCTTTTCGGCGATTTTTATTGGACTTTGCAAGATAGTGCAGGAACCGGACTCGGATTTCACAATGTCTTTTACGGCAGCGGTCGCTGCAAAATTCTGCGTTGGAATTTACACGGAATCGCCATCGCCATTTTAGATATGTATCCCAGCGGAAACAAAACGCGTTACCGTTTTAAAGCAATCGTTTTCCCCGCAAATGCAGTTCTCAATTCGATTATGAAAATGGGATTTTTCCGCGATGTGGTCAAATCTAAAATTTCTGAAATCATAAAAAATATTTCGGAATCGTCGGAAAGTTACGTCAACGGAAATCATGAGCCCGTAAAAAAATCCGAGACGATTAAAAAATATTACACAAAAAATCTCGAAGAATTTCAGCAAGTGGCCGCGGGAAAAATTCCGTGGACCGTCGGCGATGCGGTGAAGAAAAAACGCGAAGAAAGTCAACGGCAAAAGCCGCTATTCGTCACCGAAACCCAAATGATTTTTAAACAAAATTTCCCAGCAAAATAAAGGGCAATTATGATTGAGTATTCTTATTCTTCTCCCGAAATGCAAGCAAAAATCGAAGCGCTTCTTCCCAAAATTACGGAACATCGCCGCGATCTTTTGATGAAAGTGGTGCAAAATCGCACGCGACATTTTTGCATGGTTCTCGAAGATCTTTTTGATCCGCACAACATTTCTGCAGTCATCCGCACCGCCGAAGTTTTCGGGCTCGAAGATGTCCACATCATCGAAGAAGTGAATCCGTATAAAGTGAATAAATCCATTTTAAAAGGCTCGATCAAATGGATGAATCTTTACTTGTATGAAAAGCGCAAAGCGTGCATGGAACATTTGCGCAAAAAAGGTTACCGCATCGCTGTCGCAAGCACGAATACGGAAAATTCTGTTTTGGATTTGGATTTATCCCAGCCGACTGCATTCTATCTCGGCAGTGAATTTACGGGAAATCATCCGGACACTTTGGCGGCTGCCGATTGTGAATTTAAACTTCCGCAATATGGCATCACCGAATCGATGAATGTTTCGGTTGCCGGCGGCGTTCTCATGTGTTACTTGGATCACTTTATGCAACAACATGGAAGAAAGAATTTTACGCTTCCGCCCGCTGAACGTGATGCGCTTCTCGTCGAATGGCTCGAAAGACATATAAATGACGATACCGCATCTAGTTCCATTACGCGAATCGCCTGCGAATAAACTAAATTGAATTTGAGATGAAAAAATATACCGGATTATATCTCGCTGTCGGTCTTGTTGTCCTTCTGGCAATTATCATCCTGATTTTCGGTCTGTTCTTTTTGAACGATAAGGACCCGCGGGAAGTTTTTGACACATACTATCTGCGCTTTCCGCAGGTGAGCACATTAACCCTCGACGACCCCGTAAAAATTAACGGCGTTAAACTCGGCAAAGTTGAAGACATTCACTTGGCAGGTCACCGCGTTCTCGTGGTCGTGCGCATTCGAAACGATGTCAAAATTCCTGTCGGTTCCGAAATCCGCGTGCAAAATATCGGCATCATGGGCGAACGTCAAATCGGAATTATCTTGTGCGATTCGGCAAAAAATTATGCGCCGCACGATACGATCGACGGTCAATTCGATGCGGGCATCGCCGAAGCTCTCGGTCTCGCAGGCGAAATTATCGATTCCACAAAAATTCTCATTACTTCAGTTCATCAGGTAATGGATTCGACGATTGCGAATCCAGAATTCCGCGACAAATTCCGCGTGATGATGAACAAAGCAGAATCTTTGGAAGATCGTTTAGCAAAAATGCTCGCCGATACCGATCCGCAAATCAAAACGAGTTTGAACAATTTGAATACCGCAACAGTGAAAGTGAACGCATTGCTCGATACGGTGCAAACGCCTATCAGCGGGCTTCTTTCGCAAGCGAGCGGCCTCATGCAAGATGCGGGCGGCGTCATTTCTAAATTGGATTCGGTGACGAATCGTTTAACCGCAATCACCGCAAAGCTTCAAACCAAAGACAATACGGCGGGAATTCTTCTTAACGACAGAACTCTTCACGATGATTTGGTGAAAACATTACATTCTGCAGATAGTCTTTTCCAAATTATCCTTCACGATGGTTTGGATGTCAACGTAGATATTTTCTAATCCGGAAATGGTATCGCTATGCATAGCAAAGAAATTGTTGTTACAAATAAACTCGGAGTTCACGCCCGCCCCGCAGGCATGATCGTCGATATCACGGGAAAATCCGAAAGCGATGTCACGCTCGAATACGAAGGCACGAAGGTCAATGCCAAAAGTATTTTGAATGTGATGATGCTCGCAATTACTCCCGGTTCCACGGTGAAATTCACCGCCGAAGGAAAAGACGAGGAACAAGTGTTAGATCAACTGGAACAACTTTTCCGCGAAAATTTCCATGAAGAACAAAACGACTAGCAAACAAAAGACCCGCACCGTTTTGGTCGGCGTCGCAACATCTCCGGGTTACGCTTACGGTCCTGTCCGGAAAATTGAAACGCGGAAATATTCGCTAGATTCTTCTGCGCTCCCGGCGAGTGCGCTCGAAGCAGAAGAAGCGCATTTTTTAAAAGCGGTCGATACCGCCGCCAAAGAAATTGAAAAATTAAAATCGGTTACAAGCGAACGCTTGGGCGAAGAAGAAGCTCGCATTTTTGATTCGCATTTAATGATGCTTCACGATTCGATGGTAATAAATCCAATCGTTCAAAGCATCCGCAAAGAAGGTCACAATGCACGTTGGGCGGTACACAGCACACTCTCTGCGCTAATCGCTCAATTTGAAAGCAGTAAAATGGAACTCATGCGTGAGCGCACCATGGATCTGCGCGAAATTTACAGCCGCCTTCTCGCCGCTCTCGACGAAGCCGCGCCCAAAACAAAGCGCGAAAAATTTTCGGAACCGGGAATGATCGTTTCGCACGAACTCACTCCGGGCATGCTCATGTCGATTGAGAAAGATGAAGTGCTCGGATTTGCGACCGATATCGGCGGCCGCACAAGCCACATTTCCATTTTGGCTCGCGCGATGCAGCTTCCAGCAGTTTCTGGTCTCCGCAATATTTCCGTCATCGCAGAAGACAACGATATGCTCTTCATCGACGGAACCGGCGGCATGGTCATCGTCAACCCGAACGAAGATGACTTAAATCGCTACGAAGAAAAGCTTGCTGTTTACAATAAGCAAAAGCAAGAACTTTTCACGATGCGTCAATTAGAGCCGATGACTCTTGATGGCAAATACATTACTCTTCATGCGAACATCGAACTTCCGATGGAAGCGGATACCGTTTTGGATTTTGGCGCAACCGGCATCGGGCTTTATCGTTCCGAATTTTTATTCTTCCGCAAAGGAACTCCGACTTGCGAAGAACAAGCAAAAGCTTACTCGCACATTTTGAGCAAACTTTCACCGCATCCGGTCGTCATCCGTACATTAGACGCTGGCGGAGACAAACTCGTTTCTGATATTTCTGTCGCCGACGAAGCGAATCCATTTATGGGTTGGCGCTCTATCCGCGTTTGCTTAACGCGCAAAGATCTTTTCCGCGAACAGTTGCGGGCACTTCTTCTCGCCAGTCGCTCGGGACATTTACGCATTATGTTCCCGATGATTAGCAGCCTCGACGAACTGCACGAAGCGAAAGCGCTTTATCAAGAATGCCGCACGCAACTTTTGAACGAAGGCGTTGAACTGCCCGAAGTCAAAGTAGGCTGCATGATCGAAGTTCCTGCTGCCGTGATGATGGTCGAAGCCCTCGCCAAAGAAGTGGATTTCTTTAGCATTGGAACGAACGACTTAATTCAATTTACTCTCGCCGTGGACCGCACAAACGAACTCATTGCGAATATGTTTGAGCCGCACCATCCCGCGGTTTTGAATATGATTCGGCGCACGGTCCGCGCAGCGCATCGCGAAGGAATTCCTGTTTGCGTTTGCGGTGAAATGAGCTCGGATCCGCTTTCAACTCTTGTCCTCGTCGGGCTCGGAGTCGATGAACTTTCCATGACGCCGTGGAGCATTATGGAATGCAAAAAAATCATTCGTTCTGTGAACTACGAAGATGTAAAAGCGACGGCGAATGCGGTTCTCAAAATGGATACCGCAGCAAATGTCAATCGCTACTTGCGTCAAAAGTATTTGCAAATGATTATCGATCTCGGCATTTCGAGTTTCATCACTTCTCACGAAGTCAAAAATCCATT
>SAMEA104315433__coassemble_744_pt1 | contig 14300 bp, 9 predicted proteins | sample SAMEA104315433__metabat2_low_PE_037 | metagenome-assembled genome bin SAMEA104315433 (sample SAMEA104315433) | gut metagenome | biome: Monkey gut; feature: monkey-associated habitat; material: faeces | place: China | collected 2013 | reverse complement strand
GAAGTTTACGACATTGAACAAGAAACTTTGCTAAAAATTTTGCGGGATTTTGGAAAACCGAATTTAGTCGGGAAAGCTTTCGGCGTGTTGCATTTAATGACCCGCGGGCTCGAACTCGATTTTTCTTTTCCGCGGACGGAGAGTAAAATCGGGGAAGGGCACCGCGGATTTTTGGTGCAGACGCATTTGCATTTGTCTTTTCAAGAAGCGGCGCGTCGCCGCGATTTTACGGTCAATGCCATGGGGCTTTCGCTTCCGAATTTGGAACTTTCGGATCCGTATTCGGGCAAAGAAGATTTAGAAAAGAAAATTTTGCGCCATGTTTCCGATGCCTTTGCCGAAGATTCTCTGCGGGTTTTGCGGGGCGTTCAATTTGCATCGCGATTTTCTCTTACACTTGCTCCCGAAACCGCAGCACTTTGCCGCGGGCTTTCACTCGCCGACCTTTCTTCGGAGCGCATTTTTGAAGAATTTAAAAAGTGGCTTTTAAAACCGGGACGTCCGAGTCTTGGGCTCAAAGCATTCCGTGAAATGAATTTAGAACGTTTCTTTCCCGAAATTCGCGGGCTCGGTTCTGAAAATTCCGACGAAAAACTCGGCGAATTATTGGATCGCATTTCAGAAAAATTGCCGCGGCTTTCGGATTTAATGCAACAAGAAATTTTGGCGTTTACCGCATTACTTTCGGGCGCAGAAAATGGTCAAGCGGTGACCGCATTCCTTTCGCGCATTACAAATGAAGTGCAACTGTTAAAGAAATCGCCGATTCTTTTTGCATTTATTCCGCAGATGATTTCTAGCGCCGAAAATCCCGAAGAAAATTTTAACGCCGAATTTTTGCGTCGCGCTTCCGTCAAACTCGGCGGCTTAAATCTCGCGCATCTTTATCTGCAATCTTCACCGCTTTTAAGCGATGTCAAATCGCAAGAAGCGTCACAAATTTTTGAAGAACGCGCTCGCGCTCTCGGCGTTTTCGAAAATGCGCCCGAGCCACTTCTCCGCGGCAGCGATTTAATTCAAATGGGTCTCAAACCCGGCCGCCTTTTTGGCGAAATCATCAAAGAAGAATTTGAATTGCAACTGCAAGGCAAAATCCAAACCGCCGAAGAAGCGAAAGAATTTGCCGTGAAAAAAATAGGAACGAAGAATTAAATAAAACGTCCACGTTTTTTTCATTTCTCCTTTTTAATGCCGCTAGAAATGATGGGCAAAATAAATATTTTGGTCGCCGCTACAAATTGTTAGGAATTAGAAATGAGACGCACCGCGAAGCGATGCTCCGCCTTCGGGCTTGTTTCATTTCCACTTAAATAATTTGAAAATGCCAAGAGGAACGGCGACCGTGATAATGGGAATTTGCAAAAGTTCTGTCATCGGGAGCGCCCACAATAATTTCTTTTCGCCAAGGCGAATGGCGCTGATTGTTAAAAAGAGAGTATCCACAGCGACTTTAATCGCAAAGGGAATTACGAACCATGTCCACGGAAAATCAAAAAGGAATGCTAACCACGGCGACACAAAAAGCCAAACATAAAACGTATAAATCAGCGTGAGAAAGAGAGTGTAAAAATGATTCGTGTAACTTGTGCCATTGCTCGACCAACGCGCCCGCTGATTGAGCAAACCTTTGAAGGTATCGACCGGAGCGGTTTCGACGACGGCGTCTTTGTCCAAGTTATAGCAGAATCCGACATTCGGTTCCTGAATCATTTTGTGCACAAGCATGTCGTCGTCGCCCGAAGAAAGGTGCACCAGATCGCCGAATCCGCCGACTTTAAAAAAGAGTTCTTTTTTGTAGGCGAGAGCTGCCGCGCTGGCGACCATCGGGATCCCCATGCTGAATCCCGCCGCTTCAATGGACGTGTAACCGAGAGTTTCCAATTTCTGAAAAGCGTGGACAATTCCCGGCGAACCTGAATTTTTCTTTGGCCCTTGCACAATGGCGATGTTTCCGCGGAAGCGTCCCGCCATCGAACGAATCCAACCTTTGGGCGGAATACAATCGGCGTCCATCGTCATCAAAATTTCATATTTCGCAGCATGAAATCCCGTTTCAAGGGCGCGCTTCTTCGGACTTTCTAAAAATGGCGCGTCCATAGGAATGTGCACAACGGAAAATCTCGGGTGCCCGGCGGCAAATTCTTCCAAAATTTGAGCGGTTCTGTCTGTAGAGCGATCGTTTACGCAGATGACTTCCCATTCTCCGCTGTAATCCTGAGCGTCCAAAGCCTCCAAAGTCCGTCGGGCGTGTTCTTCTTCATTGCGAAGGGGGACTATAACCGAGACGCTCCAGAGTTTTTCCGGCTGCCCGCCATTCTTTTTTGCCCGCAGAAGCCCTATGGACAAAAATAGGAATAAGGACACGTAGAGCGCGGAAAGAACGCTGATGATACAGAGGCTGAGCATAACGCGGAAAATATATTTATTATTTGGCAAACTTATGATTCATCCTTCCGCTTATGTGAGCCAGAACGCCAAAGTCGCAGCCAGTGCCTGCATTGGCCCGTGGTGCATCGTCGAAGACTTTGCCGAAATCGGGGAAAATGTGATTTTAGAATCCCGCGTGCGCGTGCTTTCTCATGTAAAAATCGGAGCGGAATCGCAGATTTTTGACGGCGCAATTTTAGGACAAATTCCGCAAGATTTAAAATTTAACGGCGAAGAAACCGTTCTCGAAATCGGGAAGCGTTGCATTATCCGCGAATATGCAACATTACACCGCGGCACGGCTTCTACCGGGAAAACTCTCGTCGGCGACGATACTCTCATCATGGCTTATTCGCATGTGGCGCATGATTGTCAAATCGGAAAAGGCGTTGTCATTTCAAACGGTGTGCAGCTCGCGGGACATGTTCAAATCGGCGATTACGCAAATCTCGGCGGGACTGCGGGAGTTTCGCAAAATTGCCGCATCGGCGCATACAGTTTCGTCGGGGCAGCTCTCAAAGTCGATCGCGATGTGCCGCCGTATGTCAAAGCACTCGGAAATCCGCTGCGTTTTGCTGGGGTCAATTTGCACGCGCTGCGCCGTTTCCCGCAAGAATTTCCCGAAGAGCGCATCATTCAAATCGAAAAAATTTACCGCGAACTTTTTCATTCGCGGCGTCCCTTTGCAGAACTCGCACAAGAAATGGCGAAATCCGAAGACTTCGCCATTCGCCAATTTTTTTCCGCCGAAAATTTTCCGATGATTCGTTAATTTTGGAAGAACGCTTCGCGCGCTCCCGGATACCATTTTGCATTCTCGCGGTCGTAAGCTTCGAAGCCGCCGACTTTCGTAAAGCCCCAATAATGCCAACTAAATCCCGCTTCTTCGGCAGCGGCGACAGTCTTTTTATTCCACAACGCCCATCTCAAATCACTTGGACCATCGGAACCGCAGCTGCTACGGCTTCCTGCGGCAATGCCAAATTCGCCCATATTCATCGGAATGTGTCCGCCGTTGACATCGGGATAGTATTGCGTCGCGAGGGCGACGTATTTTGTAAAGTCTTGCTTGGCGGTATTGGCGTATGAATTATCGCCGACGCATTTATAACCGTGGCCTTCGTGTGAGAATGTATAAGGCTCATAATAATGCCCCGAGAAGATGATGTTTCCATCTTGCGGGAGGCGCAATTCGCCAATCTGATGGAATTTTGCCATTTGATTTGATTGGAAAATAATCGTTTTATTCGGCGCAGCCGCACGGATAACTTGGTAAGCGCTGAGGAGTAAATCGTTCATCAATTCCGCTTTCATCGCCGGTTCATTGTAAATATCAAAGGCGAGAAGTGAGTCCGGATAATTATTGAAAACCGATGCGACTTGCGCCCACAACGCGAGGAAATGTTCCTTGTGCATCGCCCAAAGGCTCGGATCGGTCGGATACATTTTCGCCGCTTCTTCGATTTCTTTATACCAGTGGAAATCCATAATCACAGCAAGTCCTGCTTCAATCGCTAAATTGACATCTTGAATCACGCCCGCCATGCGTTCAGCGTTAATTTCGTGAGTGAGAATATTCGAATTTTGCTGCCAGCGCACCGGAAGGCGAATGGAATTAAATCCCGCATCTTTGAGAAGTTTAAAATCGCCATCGTCAATCGGATTGCCCCAACCATCATCCAAGTCGACGCCAAAGCCAAAATTAAACCAATCGGGTGCGCCTGTCGAATCGCCCGAATCCCAAGAGTTGCCGAGGTTTATGCCTCTGCCTAAGCGCGCATTCATCGCACGTCCTGCAGAATAATCCACGGGAACGGGGACGAATTCAGCTGTTCCTGAACTCGTCGAAGTCGAAGCAGAAGAAAGCGAAGCTTGGGTGGCGCCACCATCGCTAGAACAAGCGATAAACGCTGCAGCAAAAAGAGCGGGGAGGAAAAGTTTTTTCATCGGGCATTCCTTGGGAATGTGAAAGCAAATTTGCGCTAAAATTAGATTTTTTGTCAAAAAACGGGAAAATGTTAACGAAAATTAAAAATAGCGAGGAAAATCACAGAAAACGGAAATTTAACGAAAATTTAATAATAGTTCATTCTTGTAAATTCTTCTTAACAAAAGAAAATCTCCGCACAAAAGTTGGGCTTTCCCGCCGAAAAATCGTAGAATGCAATTCTTTTTTTGCATAACGCCGAATTTGAAATGGCGAAAATCTATTTATATTATAGCTCACTGGATTTTTGGAGAATTTTAAAAATTATGAATGCAATACAAAAACCCATTTTGAAGTGTCTGTTTGCGACTCTTCTTCTGGTGTCTTTCGCGTCGGCTGGTTTCGGTGATTACCGCAACCGCGATGAATCTCGCTTTATCATGAAACCGGCAAAGCCGTTCCGCCCGGATAAAGATGTGGTGACGGTCGTTATGCGCGAAGCCATTCCTCGTGGCGGTGGATATACTTATCAATATCCGCGTGAAAACCCCGAACCTATCCTCACGGATAAGTACGCGATGGAAGGCGCTCTCTCGATGGAAATCGAACTCATCGCGAGCGATTATTCGGGCGTGGCAATTTGTATTGCGGGCTCGGTGGACCTGACTCCGTATCTCGAAGAAGGCGTCTTGGAATTTTGGATTAAAGGTGAAAAGGGCGGCGAAAACGCTCTGTTCGTGCTCGTGGACGACGGGGTGAAGACCGGCGGCGAATCGATGCAGGTAAAGCTCCGCTCCAAGAGTCTCGGCGAAATCACCACCGAATGGAAACACTTCAGCATTCCTCTCAAACTCTTCGGGATGACCGGTGTGTATTGGGATGCCAAGAATACTCGCGAAGTCATGCTCCCGTTTGGTTGGGCAAACTTCAAAGGATTCCGCTTGGAAGTCCGCAAGGATGAAAACGAATCCTTCAAAGTGTGGATTGACGATATCGTGATTAAGAAGCACGGCAAACCTTACGAAGGTCCGGCTCACTATCCTTTCCGCAATGCGATTTAAGAGGGTTTTATGCGTAAACTAGTTTCTTCTTTTTTAATCGCTTCTTGCGCAGCCTCGGTTTGGGCTCTCCCGACCCAGCTGCAGTTGGATTCGATTCACGCCTCTTTGGATACGCTTTCTAGCAATATGGAATCAACGCTTCTCGGCAAGGACGATCTGCCGGTGGCGGTCTCGGGCTTTATGGCATTCCGCGGCAAGAATTTCCATTATTCCAATACTGCGCCCGCATTTGGAAGCGATAAAGCGCGCACAGCGATCGACGCTATTTTCAAAGCGAACATCGTTGCGATGCCGAACTCGTACATGACATTGTGGACGAACTTCGCATTCCCATTTGATCTTTCGGGAACTTTCGGCAACAAGTATGCAACGCAGCCGACCGCAGTGCCGACTTACGATGAACGCGTTCTTTACGATCATTCGACCGACTATTATTCTTCGACAATCGACGAAGAATTTAATGTGGGTGCCGATATTCGCGCAGGTGTCTTTGGTGCTTACATTACCGCAGGCGGTGTGATTTGGGCAAATTCTTCGCCTCTCACCATGTGGGAACGCGAAACCGCTCCGCGTTTTGCTTGGCAGTACGAACTCTTCGAGGACGAAAAGACTGTCAGTACTTACTATAAAGAAAAAGTCTTTAAGCCGGTGAAAGAAGGCGGTCGTGCATTCTGGACGAACCGTTCTTTTGGCGGTATCTTTGCAAACGTTTACCAGTTGCCGTATAATATGAAGGCGCAGTTCATGGTGTCGCAGCCGATGGACGCCGACATGGGTACGCGCGATGGTTTGCGTCTTTTTGCAGGTCAGCCGGGCGAACTCGAAACTTACGGTTTGCACGATATGCGCGGTTCCATTTACCACGCTCGTATCGCCAAAGACAAACTGATGGAAACGATGACCCTCGGTTTGAACTATATGGGCGTCGTCTTTGACAAAGGCATTATTTACGAAAGCGAATTCCGCGATCAATGGTTGACTGCGGGATACGAACCGATGCTTTTGAATACGCATGTTGCTTCTATTGATATTAAGGGTAACATCACTCCGAAACTCTACTTCATGGCCGATGTGGCGTTGAGCATCACCGATTCTCTTAACTTCTACAAGTCGGAATCGGGAAATTACACGCGTGATGATTATTCTTCTTCTGTGGCGAATCCGCAGGTCGGCGTTTACATTAAAGCGCAGAGCAAGTACATCGAAGGCTGGCCGATGACTATCGAAGGAATTTACCTTCCGAAGGATTTCTATTCTCCGTATTCTCTCAGCAACCCGTCGCGTTTTACCGGTTGGCGCAAAGATGAAACTTACTTGAATGCAGGTTCTCTCCGCTATTCACCGAATATGATGGGCTTGAACTTCAAATTGGAACCGACCTTTAACCGTGGCTATTTCGACTTCCAATACGGTCAACATCGTCAAGTTGAAGAAGGAAACGATGTCATCGTTTTCAACTACCGCTTGAATGGTCGTAACATGTGGGAAAGCACCAATTCTTGGACAAAGCACAAACCGATTTTCTGGGCAGAGTCGGGTAATGCGGATCCGAAGGCTTCGGGCTATGTCGCTCGTACTGGTGTTCTCGAACCGGGTACCGGCATCAAGCTTCGCCGTCAACGCGGCGGCCTCTACGGTGGAACTTGGGAAATGTGGGAATCTTTCACCGCTTACGAAAACGGCGAACAGATTGCGAAGGGTGAAGTCCCGAGCCACGCAAAATGGTCCTCTTATGTTTCTGTGATGGGCGGTTACGATATCGGTCACTGGTTCAATACCGAACGCACTGTGATGATGACCGGCTACGCAGCCCTTTCGGGAATTTCGACGACGATTGCTCCGATTGCTTACAGCGAAGATCAAAAAGACATGCTTCTCTGGAGCTTCTACGGCCAATTTGAACCGTCTATTGCGGTAACGCCGACCTTCCATATGGTGGGGCTTCTCGGTATTGAAATGTTCCGCTCGAAGAATGCTTATACGAGCTATAGCGTAAGCAATAACCTTTCTAAGACCTCCTCTATGTATAGTGAAGTTTCCACTTCTTATTTCGCTTATGCACCGATCAATTATCTCGAAACCGCAATCGGTATCGGGTTTGACTGGGACTTTGCAGACCGCGCCGGTTTGCATGTGCGCTACAAGTGGATGACTCATAGCGACGAAGTGATTTCTGTCAACGATTGGCATTCGCATTATGTCGCTGCAGAAACCAAGGTCTGGTTCTAAGGAGGGCGTAAACAATGAAAAAGAATATGAATAAGTTTCTGATCGCTTTCCTGGCTGCTGCTGTGACCGCTCCTGCGGCTACAGAATGGCAAACTCAAGAAAAGTTAAACGCCAAAGTAGATTCCATCAACGCCAAACGCGGGGTGGAAATCGGCGGAAAGATTCGTGCGATTGCGCAGACTTCGTATTTTGATACGGATCAAGATCCGAATGGCACAAGTGATATGCCGGAAACGGAACGCAATGAAATGGCAAATGCCGATATTGATTTTCATTTCCGTCCGTTCGAAAATGTGCGTGCCAATGTGATGCTCCGGATGGGCGCTGGCATGCAAGAATACTTCTCTTCGGCGTCGAAGACTCTTTCGGTTGGCTGGTTAAATGTCGAAGGGAATATCGGCAAAGACTTCTACTGGGTCGTCGGTGATTTCCGTCAGCAATATACGCCGTTAACCCTCTTCTCTCCGGATGTCGAAATTCTGTATGAACCGCTCATTTTTGCGCGCAAGCGTCATATGGCGGAATCGCAGGAACTTTTGGACGGCAATCAGCGCAATTTACAAGGTGCGAATGTTCAATTCCGTCACTACTTCGGGAGTGCGGTGGGTGAACTTCGCGTCGAAGCGTTGGCAGCTCGCTTAAATCGCACATCGGTCCTCGACCTTTCCGCTGCAGAAGGCAACATCCTTCCGAATGATTCGGTTGCGGGTGCTTCGCAAGCGTCGAATATGGACAAGTGGGTGATTGCGGGTAACTTGGAACTCCTTCCGATGGACAAGAATTTATATGTCGGCGTGACTCCGATGTATATCTTCGATAACAAAGATTCCCGTTCTTATACTTACCGTCACCAAGGTCTCTTTGTCGGCGATCCTTATGAAATGCAAGACATTAACCCGTTCGAAATCGATCCGCAAAAGACGACAATCGTGAGCGGTCGCGTGGGCGGTGATGTCGCAGGCATTCTCGGCAATAAGAACTTAGTCTTGGATCTCGTGGCAGAATACGCTTATTCTTCGGACGAAACTTACAAGCACGAAGGCGTTCCGGTCATCGATATGACAACGGGACTTCCTGCTGTCGACGAAGAAGGCAATGCCATTTCTCAAGATGTCGCAAAAAAGAAAACTCTGAATGGTTCCGCTCTCTTGGTCAACATGAATGTGGGTTACAAGATGGAATCGGATTGGGGAGTTGTTCTCGGTATGGACATCGTCCGAAACGACAGCAACTGGTTTAACAACCTCGCTCAATCGCCGAAATTCTTCGCTCGCCGCATTTTGAATTCCGATATCGATGGCGAAACGATTAAGTATGGCGTCAATTCGCCGCTCTACTCTTCTTTTGACGCTCTTTATAACTATTCGCCGAAGTTCTCCCCGGTCGCTCGCACCTTGGGAACGGACGACGGCGCTTTGAGCAGCGGACAGAGCAAGAGCTATAACATTGCTCCGTTCAACAAGAGCTCTTGGAAGTCGAATGTTTATACCCGCGCTCAGCTCGCTTTAATTGAACAGATGAGCGATCCGGCGCTACAACTTTCTCTCCCGAATGGTCTTGCGACTTCGAACCGTCAAGGTGGACGCGGCAACTTAAAGTTCAACTGGAAAGATTACGCCGAAGTTCAAGCGATGGGTAGCTACTTTATGCAGGTTTCTGCGTTGAGCGGTTACAAAGAAGCGAAGTATTTGGAATTTGGCGGTGGCGCAAAGGTCGATGTGTTCAAGATGCTCGGCTTCCAGAAACCGCTCGAAATTTCGGGCTCCTATAAGCATTCCGAACGTAAAATCGATACCGATGGTTGGGGTGATTTAGGTCTTACCGATGGAACCGCAGAACTCAAGAGTGACTTTATCAATGCGGGTTTGTATGTGCAATACTTGCCGCGTCTCGGCTTTACCGCAGGCTTCCAATACATCAAGACCGATTACAATACCTATGAAGGACTTTCGACTGGCTTGAAGGCTCCGTTGATGAGCGGCAAGCAAATGCAGTGGATGGTCGGTCTCGATTATACCTTGGCAAAGGACGCTTGGCTTTCGATCAATTACGGAAGAGTTTCTGTAAAGAACGAATACAATACCGCAGCTTTGGTGGCTGATAATGCGAGTGGCAATTTTGAACAGCCTTACAACCTGCCTTCTTACTACGATGTGACAACCGATGCATCGGGTAAATTCAAACATGAATTTAGCCAAGCGATTGTCGAAGCCTCCATCAACGTGGAATTTTAGTGGGAGGGACTAAAGAATGAAGAACTTGAATATGAAAAACTTGCTCGGCTTCTCTTCGGTGCTCTTCCTTTCGGCGGCTACCGCATTTGCGCAGCCCGAAGTGGAATCTTCGGCACAACAGCCTATTGCAGAACAACAAAAGTCTTTGTTTGAAAAACTGGATTCTTTGAATGATGCTGTTCTCGGTTTGCGCGTGAACGGATCCGTCAAAGCGGGCGTTTTGACTTCGATGGCAAAGTCGGATCAATTTAGCTCGAATTCACCGGAACAAGAAACGCAGGCTTATACAACCGCAAACTTGGTCTTTACCGCACGTCCGAGTTCCGAAACGCAAGCTCGCGTTGAACTTCGTTTGCACAAAGATTGGCAGAGCGCATACGAAGAGAACAATAACCCGATTATCGGACATTGGTTCTCTTACGATGGTTTAATTCTCAATAAGCACGTTTCCTTCAACTTGGGTTACATGCGTGTCGGTTATTCTCCGTACACCTTATACACGCCGCAGCCGAACTTTTTGCAAGAACCAGAAATTTTTGCTGCTGCCCGTGCAGAAGCGATGGAAAAGCGCAACTTGGATACGACAAACAATCGCCTTTTACAAGGCTTGAATGTCGTCTATAACAGCGGAAATCTCGGTGCTGTGGACAATGTGATGTTCCAAGCAACGGGCGCTCGCTTGCGCAATATCTCGAAGAAAAATGACGAATCCTTCTTTGACTTTGACTGGGCGGATCGTTATTTTGTCGGTGCTCGCTTAGGCGTTGACGCTTACGGTGCTCATGTGGGCGCAAACTATGTTTACGTCTTTGACCGCGAATTGAGCTTCTTAGCCCATGACGTCGATCTTGCGGATTCTGTCGTCTTGGACGAAAACCAAGTCTTCTCGGGAGAATTTGGCTTTGATTCCAAGAAACTTCTCCCCGATTTGCCGGTAACCTTCGGTTTAACGGGTGAATTTGCCATGTCTTGGTGGAATGCGGATTTGTATCATTCGGCAACCAAGACGAATTACGAATATGTGATTCAAAGAGGACGCATTCCAAATGCAAGTGGAGCGATGGATTCCATTGCTTATGTCAAGAAAATCGCTTCAGATGAAAATGTGACCGTTTCGGAAGATTTTGCGGATGACGACGGCAAGAGCTTCTATATCGCGCCTTATGTGAAGACGAGTATCGAAAACTTCAACTTGGAATTGCGCGCACGCTATTTGCAGAACGATGAAAAGTTCTGGTCTGAAATGGCAGCGGCTCCGGCTTATCGCGGAAATGCTGTGATTTTGAACGCAAACGCTCTCTATGCGGATTCGGTTTATTCGGGCTTGGTTTCGACCTTTGGCATGTCTAGCCTTGAAAATCTCTACTTCCAAGTTTATAACTCCAATCCGTATAACGCAAGCAACATTCAATCTTCGTCGAAGGCGAATGTATTGTCTTCCAATAATGGTGAATCGGATTATATGTATTCCCGCTTGTATAACAACTACAAGAATGTGCATACCTATCGCAATGGCTACAACGCCAACACCATTAAGCGTTTGGATTTGAATGAAGCGCTCTTCTTGATGGATGGCTCTTTGGATATGGCTCTTCCGTATGGCATTGCAACCCCTGACCGCAAAGGCTTTGATGTTGCCTTTGATGGCGATTGGAATGCTGCGGTGAATGTGAATGTGCGCTTCTCGCAATACAATCAAGATGCGATTGATAACAAGTACACGCAATACGCTGTGGGTCTCGGCGTTCGCGTGGATCAAGTGCTCAAACAATTTGACACCGATTTTAATCGCGTCTTCGTGCAAGGATCCTTTGCGCATTCCGAAGAAGATGCTTACTTTAAGCGGAAATCCGACCGCATTATGGCGGGTGTTTCTGCCGAAATTTGGGGCCCGATCGGCTTCCTCGCAGGCTTTGAACAATTCAAGATGGAATACGGTAACCCGCTCGTAATCAGTTCTTCGGCGATGATTACCAAGACCGAAGAAATGCTTCTCCGCGTGGGTCCGCGCGTCAAAATTGCTCCGGCATCTTACCTTTCCATTCAATACGGACTCTTGACCGATAAAGTGAAATTCAACCGCTCTGTCACCGACCCGGCTACGGCGGTAACGACAGAAGTGCATGATGAACTTTCGATCGATAAGAATGTGATTATGGCCGACGTGACGGTAACATTCTAAGAGGTGCGACTATGATGAATAAATCTTTAACTCTTTTAGTAGCTTTGGGAACCTTTGCGTTCACCGCTTGCTCCTCGTTGGATGTTTCTTCTTCGGAAGCGTATGAAGACAATTACCCGAAAGACTTCCAAGCAGAAACTTATATGAATTTGCATCCGGCACTTCGCAGCTTGCAGATTCAAGACTATGTTTCGGCGCTGAATGATGCCGCAACAGTCGATTCGTTGACTTTTGCAGTGGATACAGCGATGTTCTTTGGCGATACCGCGACATTGCATCAAATTTATGCGAATCCGCTATATGCCGGTTATTCCGAAGAATTGTGGCAAGATGATTGGACCGCGATGACTGTCGTGGACACAACCTTCAAATTGGATACTTTAGCTTTGAAAGTTGCCGACCTTATTGCCAAAAAGCCAATAGAAGTCTTAAATGTCAAACTGACTTACAGCGCAGAAGGCAAAATCACGAATGTTTCTGGCGAAATCAAGGATTCCGTAGATGCTACGAAAATGATTCCTGTTTCGTATGACATTGACGATTCTGCTTATTCGGTTGTAAAACTTCATGGGGCTACGACGCAAGAAAATCTTGAGAAGTTTACGATTGATACAACTGTTACTTTAGGCGGAATTCCGGCGGATAAGAAAAAACAACTGCTGAAATTCAACTTCAAAACGACTACTGAGGATTTGGCTGCGTTAGCTGCGATTCCGGTGGATTGGGAAGCGATTAGCTTGCAGTATGTATTTTATGGTAGAACGCACGGCTGGGCTTATCGCCTTTGCTCGGATGCCGAATCGATGAATCCGATTCAAGCGGAAGAAGTTTATCCGGCGACGAAAACTTATTGCGTAGATGCCGCTGGCATTGTCCGCGAAATTGCGGAATGAGGTCTTTTATGAACTTAAAATGGATCGCTCTTTCTTTGGTCTTCGGTTGCGCCGCACTTGCGAATGCTGCAGCTGATAAAGTCGTGGGATATTTCCCGTATTGGAGCCAATATTCGCAATTTGCGCCAAAAGATATCCGCTACAATATGGTGACTCATATTCACTATGTTTCGCTTTCGCCTTCTTCGGATGGTTCTCTCGCCTTTGCCGATGAAAACGATGCGGAAAACTTTAAGGAACTCGCCAAACTTTCGAATGAAAATAAGGTAAAGCTGATTGTTTCGATCGGTGGCATGGAACAAGAAGGAACTTTAGCAGAAATTGCAGGCTCCGATGAAATGCTTTCGACTTTTGCAAACAATGCGGCTTCTTGGATTTCGGAAAATGGTGCTGCGGGTGCCGAATTGGATTGGCAAAATCTTACCGCCGAAAATGCCGAAGCTTTTGGCAAAATGGTCAATGCTTTGAAGGAAGCTTTGGGCGATAAAGAACTTGCGGTGACCGCTTATCCGCAATCATCTGCAGACGCTTATAGCGCCGAAGCCTTGAACCGTGCCGATTACATTACCGTCTTTGTGCCGGATCAAATGACCGAAGAATCTTCGGAATTAAAGCCGAATCAGAGCGTCACCGTTTTTGAAGAAGCGATGAATACTCTTTCGAGTAAGGGCGTTGAAAAAGATAAACTCGTTCCGGTTGTGCTTTTCTATGGTAAAAGCTTTACAGGAGCCAAAGGTTTGGGCGAAGCGCAAACCGGTATCGGTAGCGGTAACGAAGGCATTCTTTCGTATAAAGAATTGATGGCGAAGTTTGATACGCCGGATTATCAGGTGACCTTTGATGAAGCCTCGAAATCCGAAGTTGCTGTCAGCGATATGGAATCCATCGTCTTTATGGGAATTCCTTCGGTAAAAGCTCTCGCAGAAACGGTGAAAAACGAAGGCTACGCAGGCGTTGCGGCTTACGACCTTTCGCAAGATCACACGGAACCGATTGTTTCGCTGTTAGTCACCATCGGACTAGAACTGAGACCCGATGTGAACTACAAGCCGAAGAAAAAGTAAAAGAAAAAAATTCCCAGCAAAAGCTGGGAATTTTTTTATGTGGAAATTTGTAGAGTTTGGCGCGGCGAAGCCGTACGGGTCTTAAGAACTTTGAGCTGAGAGCTTTGAACTTAGAACTCTAAGCTCTAAAATCTAAGTTCTAAGATCTTGCATTTCCGCGCGGAGCACTAGTTTCAATGCACAATTAACAATTATAGCAAGGTGAGAGTCGCAAAAATGAGCTTGCTCATTTATGACCGAGCCGCAGCGTAATGGGCGTAAGTCAATGCATAATTAACAATTG
>SAMEA104315433__coassemble_737_pt1 | contig 14381 bp, 10 predicted proteins | sample SAMEA104315433__metabat2_low_PE_037 | metagenome-assembled genome bin SAMEA104315433 (sample SAMEA104315433) | gut metagenome | biome: Monkey gut; feature: monkey-associated habitat; material: faeces | place: China | collected 2013 | reverse complement strand
ATTATTTTCACAATAATATTTTGCAACTGAAAGATGGAAAATTCAAATGCGATGGCACGAAAGATGATTGCGGTCGCACCTATACTTTGAGCAATGGACAAAAACTCGATTGGACAATTTGGAATGCAAAACCATTCTTTGAATCGTATGCAAAAATTCAAAGCGCAACCGCAGCCTACAAAGATGTTTTAAGCGATGTCGGCCAACGGATGCCTGTGTTTGATGATCACGATACGCGAATCATAAAAGAAGTGAAAAATGGCACTTACACTTATACGGGTTCTGTGGGAAAAATGCCCGGAATTCCAGACCGCGAAACCGATGTGGGCGGCTGGGAAAATTATCCGAGCGTTTCGTGGGCAGATGATTACGATTCCGATTTAGACGGGCTCCCGGATTGGTGGGAAAAAATGTATGGCACCAATCCAAAATCTGCCAAGGGCGATTTTAGCGATGCGAATAAAGACCGCTTAAACGACGGCTGGACAGAACTCGAACGTTACTTAGAATGGATGGCTCGTGCGCATTACACTTTTGAAAATGGCGAAACGCAGACGATTGATTTGTCGCAATTCACGAAAGGTTACGATAACGGAACTTATCAACTTTCAAATATTCCAAGCGGCGTCAACGCAAAAGTAAACGGCTCTAAGATGACTGTTTCGTTAAGCGAAAATTTTGCGGGTATCGGATACATTACTTTTACTTTGACGGATAAATCTGGCGATACATTTACTCGGAAAATCGGCGTGACCCAAGCGAAAGCGATTTCGGAATTGCCAAAATCCAGTTCTTCTATAACTCCCGTTTCGAGTTCATCCATAGAAAAATCTTCGAGTTCAATTTCTTCAAGTTCTTCGTCGGAAATTTCAAGCTCGTCTATTAAACCCGAATCGAGCTCGAGCATTCGCAGCGGAAATATTTACCAAGCCGAAGACGGTAAAATGACCAATGCAACTTTCGCAGATAAAAACGCTGGATTTAACGGAAGCGGTTATGTGAATTTTGCAGGCGAAGGAAATTCGATTGTCGAAATTCCGGTGAATGTCAAAGAGGCGGGCGAGTATAATGTGATTTTCACTTATGCGATTGGAAAATCGGAATCGCGTCGATTAAAAATTTCTGCGGGCGAAAATTCAAGTATCGCGGAATGCGAATCAACGGGCGCGTGGAATGTTTGGAAAACGCAAAGCGTTTCGTTAAAACTCAACGCCGGCGAAAATAAAATTCAAATTGAAACGGTCGATGGCGATGGTCCGAATTTAGACCAAATTGAAATTCAAGCGGCCAAGTCCACGGCGATTCAAACTCTTCAAACAAATGCGTTCCACTATAGCGTTGCCAAAGGAATTGTTTACTTAAACGGAATTCCACAAAATGCAAAAATTTCTGTCTTTGATTTGAGCGGGAAAAATTTGATGAGCCAAAAAAATGTGGTGACGCAAAATGGTTCTGCTTTAGTCAATTTGCAAAACTTCGGAAATGGAATTTATCTGATTCATATTTCGGGAAAAACTGCGAGCGGAAACTTTGCCAAGAATTTGAAAATCAAGAAATAAAAAAGCTGCAATATGTTAATTTTGCATTGAAAAATTGACTGGAGATTTTATGGAAGAACGTTCGACTCTCGTTTATGTCAGCGGGCAAGGGCGCATTGAACAGCCGAAGGCGCAGCCTGTCCGTCCGAAAACCGATGGCATTGTCCGTATTTTGCTCAAACGGCTCGGCGGAAATAAAATGGTCAGCGTCGTCTCGGGCTTAGATGTCGCCGAAGAGGATCTCGCCGATCTCGGACGTGATTTAAAACGAAAATGTGGAACCGGCGGAACGGTGAAAAATTTTCAAATCGAAATTCAAGGCGATAAACGAAATGTTTTAAAAGCGGAACTTGAAAAGCGAGGCTTTACCGTCAAATTGGCGGGCGGTTAAATTCTCGCGGGCAAAAACTGCGCCCCTATTTTGCAAAACAAAATAGGGGCATTTTCTTTAGCATTTCATTTTTTAGAAAATCATCCGGGCTTGGAATTCTTGCGTTTAAAAACAAAAAACTCCCGATCGAAATCGGGAGTTTTGAGCTGCCTCAACTGGACTCGAACCAGTGACAACCTGATTAACAGTCAGGGGCTCTACCAACTGAGCTATGAGGCATCGTGGTGACCCAAATATATAAAAGAAAAAAATTCTTGTCAAGGGGAGAAGAAGAAAAAAACTCACTTTTTTTGAAAAAGTGAGCCTTCTCAGAAGAAAAATTGGAAGTTTGGGGCTGTTATTTATGCTTGTCTCTCGCTTTGCCGCCCCAGATGTGCATATTTTTCCAAGTGATGAGCTTGATGCGGTTGCCTTTTTCGTCGTAAACGGCGATGTCTTTGGGATTGATTCCTTGGATGACTGCGGTTAATTTTTGGGAAAGTTGAGAAACTTTTTCGATTAAGTCTTTTGTTTCAAGCAAATTTTTGGCGAGAGAATCTTCTTGAACTTTGCGGGCGATGGCGTCGATTTTTTCGAGTCCGAGAGAAATATCGGCGAGGGCGCTTTGCGTATGGCGAATGGCGCTGTCGGCTTTGAGAGTTGCGATTTGAACGAGAGAATCCGTTGCGTCGGCGGTGCGGTTAATGGTCTCTGAAGCGGTTTCTGCTTGGGCGAGAAGACTTTGAATTTTATCTTGCGCAAGAGTTGCTGTTTTATCAAAATGCTGCAGCAGATTTTCCACATTTTGCAAAGCGGTTTGATATTTTTGCACGACTCCCGAAGACGTATCGCTTCCGTTTAAGATGGTGAGAATGGCATCGCGCGAAAGCATGACTTGCTGATATAAATCCGAGATGAATCGCAGCGATTCGGTAATGCCTGGAACAAATTCACCGCGGAAAATATAATCTTTCGGGAGAACTTCGCCGTCTTTATTGCGGACGAGTTCAACGCGCCGTTGACCCATTAACGCAAACGATGCATTGCGAAATTGCGTGCCTTCGCGAAGGGTCACCGGATTATCAAAAACGACGGTAACGCGGGAACGATCGCCGAGCCATTCGATGGATCCGACATGTCCGATTAAGTAACCGTTTTCGGTCATCGGATCTTCGGGAGAAAGAGCGCCGAGTTCGTCAAAGTCAATGACCGCAGTCGTGGAACTTTCTTTGTGCGCATTCCACATGCCAAAGGCAACGCCCGCAAGGATGAAAAGAATTGCGACGAATGAAAAGTAGCCGATTGCCTTGTCCGAAATTTTCATGGATTATCGCGAACAGGTGCGGTTGCGCCCTGATTTTTTGGCGTCGTAAAGTGCTTTGTCCAAACGCAAGAAGAAACTTTCGTGAGTTTCGTTGACGTGGGCTGCGGTAATTCCCAAACTAATCGTGAGTTTTGGAACTGGAGAAAAGTCTGCTTCTTCAACTTTTTTGCGAATGCGTTCTGCGAGAATTTGCGCGCCCTTTAACGGCGTATTTGAAAGAATGCAAATAAATTCTTCACCGCCCCAACGCCCGAGAACATCGCAAGAACGAATTGTTTCGGAAACGAGTTTTGAAAGCTTGACCAAAACGTGGTCGCCTTCGCTGTGTCCGTATGTATCGTTGATGTTTTTGAACCAATCAATGTCGAACATCAAAACGGAAAGGTCGTCTTCTTTGTGACGTTTGTTGAGTTCGTAAGACAAAATTTCGTTGAGCTTGCGACGGTTATAAAGTCCGGTGAGCTGATCGTGTTCCGCGAGATTTTCTAATTGAAGAATGGTGTTGTGCAATTCTTCGGAAGTGGCTTCGAGGAACGAAACGAGACGATCGGCAAGGGGAACCGCATCGGGTTTGACTTTGAGAGATTCGTCAACGATTAACGGAATTGTTTTCGGTTTCTTTTTTGATTTTTCGCGGAATCCGATGGCGACGAATGTGGAATTTAAAATGCCTCCGCCGTCTTTCGTTTGTAAAATTTCACCGTAGCCGTAACTCCAGCAAAGTTCGGGCATCACTTGACGGTAGTAATTAAATTCTTTGTTCGCGTTTTCGTTGCCCATAAAAATGCGGCGGTTCATGCACGCAAAAATCATCACCGCTTCGGGGTGAAAAAGGCGCATTTTATTGGCGGAGCTCAGCGTATCTTTTAACAAATATTCGGACTTTGAATACGCAAGATAAACTTTTGTGCCGGCGGCAAGTCCTGTGGAAAACATCATGCTGCTGCCTTCAAATCCGATGGCAACTTTAGCGACGGGATGATTTCCGCTGGGAACTAAAAGAGGAAACGCACAAGTGTGTTCGTAAAAAGTTTCGTCGGTATAAACGCCTAAATATTTTTTGTATAAATCCGCTGCGGGCTTTCCATCGATTTTTGAAACGAGACCGTTGCTCGATTCGGTAACGAGATGTTCGCTGCCGAGCGGATGCCAACCCAAATTGAAATCGGTTGTAATTTCAAGTTCTTTTCCGCAGAAAACGGCGAAGACGACGCCCATTTCGTAAATGGCATTGTGCGTAAAAATTTTGGATTCGTCGACATTTGCATTTTTAGAGCCCGCTTGTGCGCCGAATACGGGGACATCTTCGTTGCCATTGCGGGCGAGGTCGATGATTTTATCGGGGCAAAGTCTTGCGCAACTCGAAATGCAATAAGCGCCTTGCGGATGATCCATTCCTTGAATTTTTTGCCCGAAGAGAGCTCCGATTTTGAATTGATCTTGATCGTGACAATCGGCCTCTAAAATAGAAACGGTGGATTTAGAAAAAAGCATCAGCGAAATCGCGGTATTTTTCTGCGCAATCGTTTGAGGCGTTAACGGTCCCAAAGTGGTCATGCCCACAATTTTTGCTTCGGGAAGAACTTTCTTAATTTCCTCGAGTTCTTTTTCGATAAATTTGCGTTTGCATTCGGGCTCGTTGATGACGATGAGCCGATCATTTGCCGCTTTATATTCGTCCATTTGAGCGATGGATTTTAAAACCTTTTTCAAGGTTTGCGACTTAGTAATTTCAAATGAACGTTGAAGCATTGCCTAAAAACTACATTTAAATCGTTGAAAAAGCAAAAAAGAATGCGTTTTCGATAAAATTTCCCGCATGAAAATGTGAAAATGAAATGCAAATTGTGCTATATTATTAAAGTCAATTTTCAAAGGACAAAAAAATGGCAAAAACTGCTAAAAATTCCAAGAAAAAGGTCGTCCTCGCTTATAGCGGTGGACTTGACACCTCCGTTATCATTCCGTGGCTCAAGGATAACTACGATTGCGAAGTTATCGCATTTGCAGCGGATTTAGGTCAAAACGATTTTCCGAGCGAAAAAGCTTTGGAAGAAAAAGCTCTCGCAACGGGTGCTTCGAAGTGCTACGTTCTCGACCTCAAAAAGGAATTCCTCGAAGATTATGTGTGGCCGACTGTTCGCGCTGGCGCAAAGTATGAAGGCACTTATCTTCTCGGCACGTCTTTCGCTCGTCCGTTGATTGCTAAGTATCAGGTGAAGATTGCTCAGATGGAAGGCGCTTACGCAGTGGCTCATGGTGCAACGGGCAAAGGCAATGACCAAGTTCGTTTCGAACTCACTTATGCAGCACTCGATCCGTCTCTTACGGTGATTGCTCCGTGGAAAGATCCGAAGTGGGAATTCAACGATCGCGAAAGCATGATCGACTACTTGGACGCTCATAAGATTCCGCACACCGGCATCTCGAAAACAAAGATTTATTCCGAAGACGGTAACCTTTGGCACCTTTCTCACGAAGGTGGCATTTTGGAAGAACCGGATAAGGAACATAAGTATGATATGCTGAAGCATACGAACACTTATGAAAAAGCTCCGAACAAAGCGGGCTACGTCACCATTTCTTTCGACAAGGGAACTCCGGTTGCTCTCGACGGTAAGAAGATGGGTGCTGTGGAACTCCTCGAAAAGTTGAATGCAATCGCTGGCGAACACGCTTGCGGTTTGATCGACATCGTCGAAGACCGTCTCGTCGGCCTCAAGAGCCGCGGCGTTTATGAAACTCCGGGTGGAACGCTTTTGTACAAGGCACACGAATGCTTGGAACAACTCGTTCTCGATAAGGAAACGATGTTCGAAAAGCAAAAGATGGCGATGACTTATGCAAACCTCGTTTACAACGGACAGTGGTTCACTCCGCTCCGTCAGGCGATGGATGCATTCATCACCGAAACGCAGAAAGTGGTCACCGGCGACGTTCGCTTGAAACTCTACAAGGGCAATGTGATTCCGGCTGGCATGAAGAGCCCGTACAGCTTGTACGATATGAACCTCGGCGGTTTCGCAAATGTCGAAATGTACGACCAGAAGGATGCTTCGGGATTCATCCGTTGCTTCGGTCTTCCGTTGAAGACTCGCGCTCTTCTTCTCGGCAAGAAGACGAATGTCGACTTCGGCAAAACGAATGTGAAGAAGAAGTAATTCTTTCGAAAATTCAAAGAACGCGACCTTGTTTGAGGCCGCGTTTTTTTGTGCAAAATTTTTCAAAATTAGTTTGTATTTAAATACAAATTCAAAGAAAACGTAATTTTTGAACCGCTATTTTTAGAGATTTGAGAAAAGGAAAATAAATTCAACCAATTTGGAATATAATCTATATTCTGTAAAAAATTTTTCTGTATATTGGGAGAAAACTATCCAAACGGAGGCTTTTATGAAATCTACATCTCAAGTGTCTCTTGGACACGTGGTGAAAATTACGATGGCGGCAGCTCTCGGTGGCTTTTTGTTTGGCTTCGATTCCTCGGTGATTAACGGAGCGAATGGGGCTTTGAAAGCGCACTTTGCAATGACTGACCATCAGCTTGGTTTAGCCGTTGCGCTTTCTTTGATTGGGGCAGCGATTGGTGCTTATTTTGCGGGGCGTTTAGCCGATGCATTCGGACGTGTAAAATGCATGTTGGCAGCAGCAATTCTTTTTACGGTGAGCGCGATTGGTTCCGGGGTTCCGTTTGGAGTTCCGGACTTTATTGTTTGGCGTGTGATCGGCGGCGTGGGCGTCGGCATGGCGAGTATCATCGCTCCGATTTATATCGCAGAAACCGCTCCGGCACATCTGCGCGGCCGTTTAGGTTCGATGCAGCAGATGGCAATTGTCGTCGGTATTTTCTCTTCTCTTCTTTCGAACTATATCATTGTGCGGCTTTCGAATGGCGCAAATGAAGTGCTCGTCGGCGGATTCAAAGCGTGGCAAATCATGTTCTGGATTGAAATTATTCCGGCGGTAATGTATGGCGTTGCAGCTCTCAAACTTCCAGAATCTCCGCGTTTCTTGGTTTCGCAAGGAAAAATTGAAGAAGCGAAAGCGGTGATTGCAAGAATTAATCCCGAAAATTTGGATGCGCATGTTGCCGATATTCAAAAATCCTTTGGCGAAGAAAAACGCCATCATCTTTCGGATTTGTTGGAAACTTTGACTTCGGGCAAGAAACGCATTACGCCGGTGCTTTGGGCGGGTCTCGGTCTCGCTGTGCTTCAGCAACTCGTGGGCATTAACGTGATTTTCTATTACGGTACGATTCTTTGGCAGAGCGTTGGCTTTGGCGAAAGCGATGCATTCCTTTCGAGCTTGATTAACAGTACCATCAATATGGTGATGACTGTCTTTGCTATTCTCTTGGTCGATAAACTCGGACGTAAACCGCTTCTTCTCATCGGTTCCATCGGCATGACATTTACTCTCGGCGCGCTCGCTATGTGCTTCTTGAATGCAAATGCGGACGGTTCTCTCGGCGGTGGCGCTGTGGTCGCTTTGATTGCTGCAAACCTCTACGTCGCATTCTTTGCGATGACTTGGGGCCCGGTGATGTGGGTGATGCTCGGCGAAATGTTCAACAACCGTATTCGTGCTGTGGCTATTTCGATTTGCGGCCTTGTACAATGGTTTGCAAACTTCCTCGTCAGTTGGTCTTTCCCAATTCTCACTGGAAAATCGGGCATCGGTGTCGGCCCGACTTATTTGCTCTACACATTGTTTGCAGCGATTAGTATCTTCTTCGTGGTGAAATTCATCAACGAAACGAAGGGCAAACATTTGGAAGAAATGTAAAAGAAAAACTCCTCTTTGGAGGAGTTTTCTGTTTGCAAAATTTTGAACGCAGCGTGAAAACGTTGCGTTTATTTTTTGCGATTTTGCCAAACTTCGGTATGGTAAAGTTGCCCTTGAGCGACTCCGTATTTTTCTTCGGCGCCGATGAGTTTAGCGGCGGTTTTTAAAGAAAGGCGTCCGCGTAAAGCTTCGGCGTAAAGGCGGACTTTGTCTGCTGTTTCGCTTGCACTTTCTTCGAGCATTTCTAAGCGGAATTTATTCACGCCGAGTTGTTTAAATGCAGGAACTAAATTCAGCGCTGACTGCGGCCGTTCTAAATAAAGAGTGTTGCGGCATTCTGCATCGGGAACGAGAGAATGGCGCGCGCCTTTATGATCGACGATATCGATGTGATGCTTCGAACAGATTTGTCCGCAATAAGGGAATTGATTCGCCTTTGTGAGATTTGCAGCATACAAACAATGCTCCATGTAAAATGCGGGCAAGTGTTCGAATACAGAAATTTCAAAATGCGAACCGCCGAAATTTTTTAACAAGCATTCTGTTCCGGCTGCGTTCAAATCCAACGACGGATGCAGCGTGGAAAGTCCTTCGTTGAGGAACCATTCTGCAGAAAGCGAATTGGAAATATTTAAACTGTAATCGCCTTCGAGAGGAATGCCGGATTTTTGCAGATAAATTAACGCGCCCGGATTTCGCACTAAAATAAAATCGGGTTTTAAATCGACGATTTTATCCAAATTTTTTGTTTCGCCTTCGCGGAGAACGCGAATAGTCGCAATGCCTACTTGGAATCCGAGACTGCGAGCAATTTCCATCGGCTTCTTGTAATCGACGCCCCAATCCAAATCCAAAATGACGCGATCAATAGAGGCGCCTTTTAATTTTTCAAGTTGCCACGGACGGCGAATGAGAACGGTGATTTGCGTTTTTTCTGCGGGCGTTTCACTATGATAAGCCGAGCGAGAAAGTAAAAGTAAATCGGTTCCCGCAGCGGCAGAAATTTCGGACCCGATGCCGAATAATTTTTCGGGAGTAATGCTTGCGCGCAGTAAACGCGTATCGTTCAAAAAGAGAATTGCTTGCTTTTTTAATTGGCGAATTTCTTTGTCCAAAATAAATGCGCCCGCAGGAATTTCAAGAGAAATTTGATCTGCAGCATAAGCGGTTCCCGAAAGGGCGGCGAGTTCATTTCGAATGCGTTCAAAATTTTCTTGCGGCGTGCGTGCTTTTTCTAAGGGCTTTTCCGCTTTGGCAATGACATTGTTTCCGTCTTCATCTTGAATTTCGAGAGTTAAAGGTTCGCCGAATTCTCCGGAAAGTTTGAGCTGAATGGACGTGCGTTTTTCGTTTGTGCGATCGGAGAATGTTTTGCGCAAGCGTTTTTCCATCGCAGGCGAATCATTGCGGAACGCATCCATTCCGAGCGAAACGCTTTGCAAAGGGAATGTATTGGCAAATTCTAAAACGGTATTTTCCCCTGAAATTTTGTAGGAAAAAAGTCGGCTTCCGGTGGAATTTTCTTCGCCCGGATTTTCAAATAAAATGCCATCGCCCGCTTCTAAATGATGAATTCCTTCGACGGTAATTCCTTTGCGGTCGATGTGCAAAACTTTGCCGAGATGCATTCCGTGATGATTGGAAAAATTTCCGTTGACCAAATTTTGCTGATCGACGCCGTGAAGCCAACCGGGACCGAGTCCGCGAGAAAATAAAACTTCTAACGGTTCGCGGTCTTCGTTCGAGACGATTTCGCCGTCGATTTTTTTGCGGAAAGCGCGCGTGACCGCTGCGACATATTCCGGACTTTTTAATCGCCCTTCGACTTTAAATGATTTGACGCCGATGCTTTTTAATTCATCGATATCGTCTAAAGCCGAAAGATCGCGCGGACTGAATAAATAATTTTTTCCGTGCAAATCAAACGGTTTTCCGTCCACGAGCATTTTATACGGAAGACGACAACTTTGAGCGCATTGGCCGCGATTCGCTGAACGTCCGCCGATATTTTCACTCGTTAAACATTGACCGCTAAACGAAACGCAAAGCGCACCGTGCACAAAAACTTCGAGTTCGAGCGGAGAATTTTCAGCAATCGTGCGAATGTCGTGAAGAGAAAGTTCGCGGGCAAGGACTGCGCGCGTGCAGCCGAGTCGTCTCGCCATTTCCACGCCTTCTTTGGACGCAATCGTCATCTGCGTGGATGCGTGCACTTCGATTCCGGGCGCAACCGCTTGGAAAAGTCGCATGAGTCCGACATCTTGAACGATAACTGCATCGGGTTCGAGTTCCGCTAAGCAATCAATGAAATTGGGAAGGTCGTCCATTTCATCTTCGAAGACGAGAATGTTCATCGCCAAAAAAGTTTTCACATGACGTACGCGGGCGTAGCGAATCATACGGCGAATATCTTCAAATGAAAAGTCTTGTGTTCTGCCACGAGCATTCCAATGCGGAACGCCGAAGTAAACCGCGTTGGCACCATTAGCGATGGCGGCAAAAAACATATCTTTGTCGCCGACGGGGAGCATCAATTCAAAATTTTCGGAATCTTCCATTTTGTGGAAAGTAGAAAAATTTTTGCCGTCAAAAATGGCGCAGGCTTTGCCTAATTTCTAATTTCTAGTTAACTTTTGCGCAGAGGATTTTATGCAAAAAATTTTATGGGTTTTTATTTTGTTTGGATTTGTAGTTTCTTGTGCTGACAAAGAAGCGGAAAAAGAAATTGCGCAAAAACAATCGCAATTAGAAAAAGTGAATCTTCAAGTGGAAAAAACAAAAGCGACTTTGGATAGTTTAAAAGCGGTCGATGCAGCGATGCAAAAAACGTTAGATTCTTTGGATATGACGCCGTAATGCTTTCGCTTTTAGGAATTTTAATCGGTTACCGTTTCTCGGGCGCGAAGGGAATTCGCTATGTGGCAGCGGTTGCGATGATCGTTCTCTTTTTTGCGCTGATTCGTTCGGCTTGGAATTTTTTTGCGGTGCTCGATAAAAATGCAATTGATTCGCTTCAAAATTATCTCTTTCCGCTGATCGGATTTGCAGCTTACTTTGTGCTCAAAATTTTACTCGCAATTCTCGGGCGTAATTTGGAATTTGCTGAAACATTTTGTCATGAATTGAATCATACATTTTTTGCGCTGCTTTCTTTTCGAAAAATTGAATCGTTCTCAGCTCACGCAGAAGAAGGTGGCTCTGTGACATTTTATGGCAGGCATAATCCGATGATTTCGCTTGCGCCTTATACATTTCCGCTCTTTGCATTTTTCGTTTCGCTGCTTTCGCTCATTTTAATTCCCGAAGCGCGGAAAGTGGCGCAGGGCTTGGTGGGATTTTTCGTGGCGTTTCATGGGATGAGCGTTTTTCATGAAGCGCGTCCGTATCAAACCGACTTACAAATTTACGGATACTTTTTTTCGTATGCGGCAATTTTATTTTTCAATTTATTGTGGATTCCGTTTGTAATTCTTCTTTGCGAAGAAGGATTTTCTGCAGCATTGATGTGGCCGCATTCGGCAATTTTGCAAGTGCAAAGTTGGATTACTTTTATTGAAAATTCTTCACTTTTCGGAGGATAAAATGAGTCAAATTTTAATTCAATCGGTGCTTCTCGATGATGAACGCGTGGACATTTTAATTCAAGAAAATATTTTTCAAAAAATTGCAAAAGAAAAAACTCTTTCGGTTTCGGATCCGAATTCGGTAATTATCGATGGCTCGCATTTTGCGATTGTTCCTGCATTTTATAATACGCACACGCATGCAGCGATGACATTTTGTCGCGGTTTGTCCGATGATGTGCCGCTAAAAATTTGGCTCGAAAAATATATTTGGCCGCGAGAAGCTTCGCTCACTCCAGAAGATGTTTACATCGCTTCGCGTTATGCGATTCTCGAAATGATTCGCTCGGGAACGGTCTTCTTTGCCGATATGTATTGGTTCCGCACCGAGACAGCGCTCGCCGCGCGGGAATTAGGAATTCGCGCTTCCATTGGCGTTACTTTTGCCGATTTGCTCAAAAAAGATTTCGAAGAAAATTGCCAATTTGTCGAAGAAAATTTGGCGGATTATTCGGGGCGAGTGCAGCTCGCTATTGCGCCGCATGCGATTTATACAAATTCTGCGGAAACTTTAAAACGCTGCGCAGAAATTTCGGAACGTTTTCATTTGCCGTATCATATTCATGTGGCAGAAACTGAACACGAAGAACGCGGAAGCGTGACGCCGACGCAGGGACTTTCACCGGTTGAATTTTTAGATTCTCTCGGCGTCCTTTCGGAAAGAACGGTGGCAGCGCATCTCGTTCATGTTTCCGAAAAAGATTTGCAAATTCTCGCCAAACGCAAAGCGACCTGTGCGCACAATCCTTGCTCCAATATGAAACTTTCCAGCGGAACATTTCAAATGAAACGCTTTTTGGAACACGGTATTCGCGTCGCGTTGGGGACGGACGGGGCGGCTTCGAACAACAATTTGGATATGCGGGAAGAAATGAAATTCGCATCGCTGCTCGCTAAAATGACTTCGGGCGATCCGACGGTTCTTTCGGCGACGGACACTTTGAAAATGGCCACGCAGAATGGTGCAGAAGCCTTTGGCCTGAATGCCGGCGTTATCGCCGAAGGAAAACTCGCCGATGCGCTTCTGCTGGATTTGGATGTGCCGTGTTTTGCGACGGGAGATGTCGTTTCCAATTGGGTTTATGCGGCAAATTCCTCGGTTATCGACACGGTTATTTGTGACGGGAAATTGCTGATGCGCCATCGTGAAATTCCGGGCTCGGAAGAAATCGAACGCGATTTCCGTAATCGTTTTTCCTCGCGTTCCTAGGCGAAAATATGCGGCATTTTATTCGTTATAATCTCATTGGAATTGTCAATACGGCGATTACTTTTGTTGTCGTTTGGATTTTATATGAATGTTTCCATTGGAATTTGGAACTTTCCAATTTTTTGGGTTTTGTCGCGGGCGGTATCAATTCTTATATCATGAATCGCTCGTGGAATTTTAAAAGCAAAAATCGAAAATCCAGAGAAATGCTTCGATTTGCCGTCGTCTTTTTGTGTGCCTATCTGGTGAATTTATTTGTTCTGGAATCGCTGAAAGAAGCGGTGCCGGCAGCGGGAAATTATTTTAGCGCGGGCTATGTCGCCAATGTTTTGGCGAATTTGGCTTATATCGTGGTCAGCTATATATTGTATCGCTTTTGGGTTTTTAAAGCGAAGTAGTTTCTCGCTAAGGTCAGCGAGTAAAGTGGTTCACTTTTTCCAACAGAAAAAATTGATTTCTTAGTTGAATTAGTCCGACCTAGGCGACCTTGTCTGCATTCCGTCACGGTCTCGTATTCCCTGATGTAGTCAACTAGGAAAATATCACCATCGCTATAATTTTTTTTTAGGAAATTTTCTGTCGTAGTCGAAATTTTTCAAATTCTGCATCAGCATAGTGCCTGTAGGAAATCCGTACGGGACACTGCAACCGGCACCTATGATAAAGACATCAGACATTATTTTTTATCGCCACTTTTATCGCCGTTCAGGATTTCTATTCTACCTAAATATAGCTCCATCGACTTGACACAAAGTGACAAAATGAGTTATTCATGTTTTTTTACCGCAATCATTTATACTTAACCTGATTGGTTTTCGAGAGTTCCAGGAAACCTGCGTTTTGGAGGGAGTCTATCAGGCTTTGAATATTTGCGTCGGTCAGCTTTTCTACAGTGAACCAGTTCTTTAGCGTCTTCTGCAACTTGGTCTTGGTGGTGGGCGGATTCTTTGACATACCCTTCAGATTCGCCTTCGCCTTTTCGAGAGCCTTTTGCAAGTCAAAGGTCTTTTGTGGCGTAGCCTTCTTCGTTGGCTTCGCCGGTTGCGGAGCGGGCTTCTTGGGCGCAGCGACCGTTTTCGCTTCTTGAGGCTTCGCGATTAGCCCCAGGCGTTTCGCCAGTTCCTCGTACGATTCCACGCGTTCGCAGCGGTCTTCCCCGAACTGCTTTTGCACGTGCAGGACGAGCGGGTCGTAGTCGTGATCCTTCGAAAGAATCACGCAATGGCTGTTGAACGGTTCGCGGGGCATCACCTGGCCCATGTAAAACGCGATGTAGAAGTCGAGCGCGTTTTCTGCCTGCTTCTTAGTCATCTTCTCGGGAATCGCAAGTTCCACAAGTTCAATGCGGCCCTCGCTCAGGGCGTAGCCGAAATCCTTCAGCTGCGTAAGCGAAAGGTTTATCTTGTTCGTGGAATTGTGGAACAGCACGAACTTCAGCGGAGAGCCGTCCGTATTCACGACAAGGTCGGTCAGGCCGTTCAGCCCGACATTTTCGCAGTCCACAAGGACATGGGATATGGGGAGATTT
>SAMEA104315433__coassemble_723_pt1 | contig 14502 bp, 14 predicted proteins | sample SAMEA104315433__metabat2_low_PE_037 | metagenome-assembled genome bin SAMEA104315433 (sample SAMEA104315433) | gut metagenome | biome: Monkey gut; feature: monkey-associated habitat; material: faeces | place: China | collected 2013 | reverse complement strand
TACCGCTTTTTCCATTCCGGTAAAGACCGCTCGCCCGATGATACTGTGTCCGATGGTGAGTTCTTCAATGCCTTCAATTTTTGCGATGTAATCCACATTGCGATAATTGAGTCCGCGGCCGGCGCGCACGCGCAGACCATATTTGCGGGCGAGAATCGTCATGTCTTGAATCGCAGCGAGTTCGCGATCCACTTCTGCGGCTGAGCCTAATTCAAACGCATTCGCAAAATGTCCCGAATGAAATTCGACCATATCGGCACCGATTTTTTTTGCTGCTTTCACTTGATCCGTATCCGGATTGACGAAAACGCTGACGGCGATATCGTTATTTTTAAATGCGGCAACCGCTTTCGAAAGTTCGTCGATGTGAGCGGCAACATTTAACCCGCCTTCGGTCGTCACTTCTTCGCGATCGTCCGAAACGAGAGTCACCATATCGGGTTGCACATCAATCGTGAGCTGAATCATTTCGGGAGTCGGAGCCACTTCTAAATTTAAATGTGTCGTCACAATTCCGCGGAGAAGTCTAACATCGCGTTCTTGAATGTGGCGACGATCTTCTCGCAAATGCGCCGTAATGCCGTGACAGCCGGCGAGTTCTGCAAGAGTTGCTCCGGTGACCGGATCCGGCTCGCGAATTTTTCGGGCTTCGCGGATGGTTGCGATATGATCGATATTAACATTCAATTTTGCAGACATAAAACCTCTCATTCTTTTTGAAAGATATTTGACAAACTAACAAATTCTGTCCCTTGCGCCAAAGCGTCGGCTTCTAAATTTTCAATCGCTTTGAAAGTTGCATTCGAAAGTGGAAGAATTAAAATTGCTTTTCCCGAGCGTCGCGCTAAACGCAAAACATTTTCCGTGTAAATTTCGTGAGTCATGCGAGCGGGATTAAATGGCGATTCAATGCGGCAGTTCAGAGAAATTTCTTCGCACACTTCTTGCGTTTTCGAATAACGATTTGCGGTCAAATCCATAAACCATAAATTTTGAGCTTTTAACGGAAGAAAAACCGCTTTGAGGAGAGTGGAAAGTTCAACAGCGCGGTCGCTGAATCGCGTCGCAACTCCAATCGCATTCGGAATTTTTTCAATCGCATCATTCACGACATTTTGAATTTCTTTCTCGGACAAATGAATGAGAATTGAACTTTTCGCAACGCTTTTCGGCAAGTAACCTTTGCTTTCCATCGGAAGCCAGATAACGCTTTCATACGAGTTCAAACTTTTTAGTCCCGAGGATAATGTTGGAAGATCTGCGGGAGTAATCAAAAGCGAATAAGGATAATTTAAATGGTTTAATTGCGTGGTAAAACCGGCGAGATTTTTTTCGGCGTAAAATGCGACCGCTAAGCGTGACGTATTATTGTGAAAACTATCTGCCATTTGCAGTTCCACATAAAATGTATCGCCGAATGGTGCTATAAAATCCATCGTCGCCACAGAACCTTTTGAATTTTCCAATTCTTCCATCGCGAGAATTTTTCCGCCGTTTTTCACTAAATGTTTTTGCGCCCGCAAAAGATAATTGGGAAAAGAAATTCCGCGCCCGACTTTCCAAATATCGCGTTTCGCTTTTTTCTTTTTCGGCATGACTTGCAATACGGGAATTTCGTGCAGTAATTTTTCCAAATACGGATCTGCGTTCGCGAGAATTGGAGTCGCTTCTTTTAATCCGGTAGCGATTAACGTATTCTCAAATGCCTGTCGATTTAAAAGGACAGAAATAATTCCGAGAATCACAATCACCAGGCAAAGCAGAACGATGAGGAAATTCTTTTTTTTCATGCGCGTAAAATATAACTACATTAAAGCGCAATGCCTATTCTCTGTGCTTTAGTCGGCGCCACTGGCGTTGGAAAAACAAATCTTTCCTTAGCTCTCGCTCAGGAATTTCACGCAGAAATTATTTCCATGGATTCGCGGCAAATTTACCGTGGATTTTGCATTGGAACAGCGCAGCCGACTGAGGGTGAATTAAAAAAAGTAAAGCATCATCTCGTCGATTTTTTATCGCCGACGGAAAATTTTTCTGTTGGTGAATTTATACGCAATGTTAAAGAATTGCTCGCAAAAAATCCGACGACTCCGTATATTTTAGTGGGCGGCACAGGTATGTATTTGCAGGCGTTAACCGAAGGCATCGCTGAAATTCCGCAGGTTTCTTCGGAGGTTCGTGAAACTGCCGAAAAATTTTTGCAAGAAAACGGAATACTTGCGCTTTATGAAAAAGTGAAAGAAATCGATTCCGAATCGGCGATGAAAATTCTTCCGCAAGATAAACAGCGATTGCTCCGCGCATACGAAGTAACTTTGCAAACGGGCAGAAAATTTTCGGAAGTGCGCAAAGAACGCTGCGGTGGCATCGGAAAAATTCCCACATTCTGGCTGAATCGTTCCCGAGAAATTTTATACAAACGCATCGATGAACGCGTTCAAAAAATGGTTGAGCTTGGCTGGAAAAATGAAGTGGAAAATTTAGTCGCAACCGTTCCCGAAAATGCGCCCGCGTGGCAAAGTTTAGGTTACCGCGAATGGGTGGAATGTCTTCGCGGAAAAATTTCGGAAGCCGAAGTCATCGCTTGTGTGCAACAAGGAACGCGGCATTATGCGAAACGTCAACTCACTTGGTTTCGTCATCAAACCGAATCATCCGAAATCAATTTAGATGCCGGATTTGAAAATTGTTTCGCCACAATTTGCGATTCTTTCAATTCAATTTGCGCAGGAAATTAAATTCATTTTTTTTGCTGATTTTTAAAAATTTTTGCGTAAAATTTTCTATGTTATGCTTAAAATGAAAACGCAGAAACAAAATATTTGGATGCTTTGTGTCGGTGCAATGTTCTTGCTCTTGGCGGCGATGCTTCCGCATTCTGCGATTTCTTCTGCGCCATGGGAAATTTCCGCAGAAAATTCTTCGGTAGAAATTGACGATTCTGCGGATAAAAATGCATCGCCAAATTACTTTGCCGAAAATAAATCTGCAGAAAATTTTTGCTTTTCTCGCCGGAATTTTTCGCCGAATTTAGGGCGACAGGATGCGGGAAATTCTCCCGATTTCTGCGGGCGATTTGTCAAAGCGTTCAAATCCAATGTGCCGTTATTTTCTGAAAATTTTTCATCCTATGTTCGTGAAAAATCATCGCATTATTATCAAAATTCCAAAGATTACTTTGTTTATCAATTAAAGCGTTTGCGCTGTTAAAAATTCTTTCTCGTTAACCATTTTCATCGGCAAAAATTTTGCTGCAATCACACCTTGAAAAGTTCAAGGCGGTGTTTTCAATTTCAAATTTTTAAAACGAGGAAGACAAAATGTCAACCACATTAGAAATGGCACACGCCCTTTATCACAATCCGCAAATCAAAATGGAAAGTTCTTTCTTTGGCTTAAGAAAGAAAATCATTTATGCGAAAACCAATTCCATCGTCGAAGGAAAATGCTTCGAATTTAATCCCGCAGAAGGCGAAAAAATTCAGCGGCTGATGGAAGCAAATGCAAATGATTTTGGCGCGATGCTTCGGCAAGAAGGCGTTCCAGAAACTTGTGAAAACGGCAATTATCGTTTGTCGCTTTGCTTCTCAAAAGATCATCAATTCGCAGCATTTCTTTTGCAGCGCTTTGTCGATTTTGAATATCGCAATTTAGGCGAAGCGCGATTTATCGAAGGCGATAGCGCCGAAGTTTATCTGCATCCTTTTTTGAAATAAATCAAAAAGCAAAATGAAAAAAGCGACTGCATTTTTTGCAGCCGCTTTATTTTTAATTTTGAAAAATGAAACTTGTAAAACCTGATTTTTATGATGCGTTTCATTGCATCGCTGATCGTTGCAGCGATACGTGTTGCGTCGGCTGGGAAATTGATGTCGATGATTTTTCGCAAGAATGTTATCGTCATGTCGGCGGAAAATTGGGAAAGAAATTGCAAGAAAATATTGTCGATGGACATTTTCAATTGTTGCCGGGCGATCGTTGCCCTTTTTTAAATTCAAAAAACTTGTGTGAAATTTTTACGCAGTTGGGCGAAGATTCTTTGTGCGATATTTGCAGAGAACATCCGCGATTTGTTGAAGTTTATGGCGATGTTATGGAACGCGGACTTGGGCTTTGTTGCGAAGAAGCGGTTCGTCTTTTATTTTCAAATTCTTTGCCGTTGCAATTTGTTGAAAGCGAAATCGATGAAATCGAAGATGAATTGAACGATGAAGAAAAAAGAGAACGCGATCAAATTTTTGAAGAACGCCGGAAAATTTTTCAAACGTTATCCGATGAAAAAATTTCATTTGACGCGCGGATTGAAAAAGTTTTTCCCGATGCAAAAAATTTTCGATTTTTCCCTTTTCCAAATGCAGAAAATTTTGAAGCATTTTTGTCGTCGCTAGAAAGTTTTGGAAGCCCGTGGGAAATTGCGCTCAAAAAAAATAAACCAGAAAATTGCAAAAGAAGAAATTTCGGATGCGGGATATTTCACCGAAGCGGAAAGCGTGAAATTGCTCAGCTATTTGATTTACAGGCATTTTGCGAAGTCACTTTACAGCGGAAGAAAACGCGGAAAACTTTTGTTCGCTTTTTTCTTTTGGAATTTAGCGCGGCTTTTTTCAAATGAGCTTGCTGCGGTTGATACGCAGTCAAAAAATTTTACAGAAAAAGAAATTCAAAAAATAAAAATTGACACGGTAAAAATTCTTTCAAAAGAATTTGAATATTCCGAAGATGTGATGGAAATCGTAGAAGCGGAATTGGAAAAATTTTCGGGCGCTGCAAAATAAAATTTATGCTATTTTTAGAAAATGAAATCGCAAAAACTATCTCTTCTTCTCTCGATTACGGAACTGTTCTCGTTAAAAAAAGACACTTGGGATTCTGCATTTTCGCAAATCGCAAAAGAGATAAGAAAATTATTGGAATTGGATAAATTCAAACTTTCGCTTTATCTTTCGGGAAAGGTTGCAGAAGTTTGGAATAAATTGAATATCGCCGATGTCGTTTATATGCGCTCCGCAATTCGCGAAGGAAATTTGGAAATTCTCGGCGGCGGATTTTACGATGCGATGCTTCCGCTTTTTCCAACGCGATTGCAAAATTTGCAATTAAAATCGCATATTCAGTTAATGGAAAAAATTTTCCAAGATGAACCGATTGGCTATTTTAATTCGCCGATGGCGTGGGAAATTGGATTAACTGAAGTTTTAGCCAAGCAAGGTTTGCGATACACTCTCGTTTTGGAAAAAAGTTTGCAAGATGCATTGGGAAGAGCGACGCGGGTGACGGGATGGTTTACCGCGGAAGATCGCGATTCTGTCATGCAACTTTTCCCGGTCGCCGAAGATTTAAGTCAAGCGCTTTTGCTTTCGCCTTCTTTTTTACAAGCGAAATTAGAATCGATTGAAAAAATGGATGCGCCGTGGATTGCTGTCGAAGAAGTTCCTTGCGAAAACGCAGAAACGATTTCACAATTTTTTGAAAAGCTTCGCCAGAATTTATCGCATTTTCCATTTCAACTGTGGCCAATTTCGCACTGGCTCGATGAAGCGTCTGGTGGAAAAGTCAATTTGATGAGCGATGTTGGAAAAACTCTCGGACTGCCCGCGGGCTCGCATAGTTGTCGCGAACTTTTGCTGCGCCGTCCCGAAGCAGATTTTATGCACAAATCGCTTCTCGTCGCAAATTCACATGCCGAAGCACTTTTACCAGAAAAAGAATTGCGTGCGGTGCAAGAAAAAATTTTGCCGTTAATGGCGAAAGAATATTACGCAGATCTTTACGACAATCGCGGTGTGCGCAGTCCTCTTGTGCGGTGGAATGGAAACCGCATGATTATTGAAGTTGAAAAAGAAATTGAAAAACTCGCAAAATTAGAAGGCCGTCGTGTTGAAGTTTCGGATTTTTTACGGACGGGAAATCGTCAAATTTTAGTGAACAATTCGAAGATTCAATTCTTGCTGGAACAACGTTCGGGCGCTTCGCTGCGGTCGCTGATTTTTAAACCTTCTCCAGTGAATTTGGTCAATGCATTTCAACAAAGCGGTGATGTGCCGCGGGCTTTCGTCGATCATTTGCTTTCGCCTTCTTTAACCGATGCGCAGCAATTTGAATCGGCGTTGAACGATGGCCAAGGCGTTCTCGCAGAACCTTATGAATATCAAATCGAAAGGAAAGAAGATATTTTAGCGGTTCGGATGCGTTCGGAACAAATTGCAAATGTCGCGGGAAGCGATCATGTTTTGCACATCGATAAAAATATCAGCCTTTTGGAATCGGATTCGGAATTGGAATTTTCGTATGCGATTTCCAATGGAACATTTGCAAGTCTCGAAGGTTATTTTGGAACGGAATTGAATTTAGGCGTTCGCAATTTTGAACAGCGCCGTGCGTATACATTAAAAATTGATGGCAATAAAATTTCCGCAGAAACGCCGTTCCCGTTTTTGTATCCCGAAGCGTCGGAAATTTTGATTAAAGACGGATTCCTTTCTCACGCATTTCGGTTCCGTTTTTCGAAGCCCGCAAAAATTCTTCTCAGCTGGATGATGGGCTCGCAAGATACGGCCGCGCCGACTGTAAAACAAGGCGTTCGTATGTTTTTCTTCTGGAATTTAAAACTTGCGTCCGCGGCAGAAGAAAATTTGAAAATTCGCGCAGCCTTTTCGAAGCGGGGGATTTTCGGATGAACGCAGAACAAATCGATCTTTTCGTCGAAGAAATTCCGCACGGCGTTTACATTCGCATTAGTGGAACATTTGGATTTACGCAGTTAGCACCTCTCCGCGAAAAAGTGATGAGCCTTCTCAAAGGTCCGGGAAAAATTTTCTTTTTAGATGTGGACAAAGCGCGTTTTTGCGAAGAAGAATACATCACGCTTTTTTTGAATTTTTTGGAAAAAAGCAAAGAGAAAGATGCGGAATTGGTTTTAGTTTTTTCGGGCGAAGCGAATAAAAAATTTTTCAGCGCTTATGCACACGTTTTTACGATTACGCAAAATTGGAAAACGTATCATCAGACGGGAATTTTAGGCGCGCTTCGCGCCGTAGGCGTTTCGTATAGCAAGCAAACGGGAATTCGTTTGAGTCCGATTATCGCAATCATTTTGCTTTTAATTCTCGCGGGTTGGTTCTTTACTTTGTATGGAATGATTCGCAGTCAAAATGCAGAATTGCAATTACGCGAAACGCGTCTTCTCGAAATGGACGAAGAATCGCAGCGTTTGCAAAGTGAACTTGATTATTTGCAATCGGTAATTGGACCGCTAAAAAATTTAGGTTTAGTTGTCGATTCTACAACATCCAAAAAATCCGAAGCGCGCATTCGCAGTTGGACGAAATATCTCGACCGTTTAGAGGAACGTCGGCGTGAAAGATAATGTGCGATTATCTTCGATTTCGTCGGGAATTTTTTTAACGCTCTTTGCGTTAATTCTCGCCACATTCGCGGGCGCGTGGGCGTATCATTTGATTCAATCAAAACGCATCGCTGCCGAAGAAATTCGTTTGCGAAAAGATTTGGCTGACGGAAATCGTTACCGTGCTTGGACTTTGGATTACGCACAAATTTACCTCGCCCTCGACATTCTTTCTAAAAATCGGATGACGCAAAATCAAAAGTTCAAATTGAGCGAAGAAATTTGGATGATTTCTCGCAATTATGGATTTGATCCGCTGCTAATTCCGTCGATTGTTTTTCAAGAGAGCAAAGGAAATCCTAACGCCAAAGGAAGATTTCGCAGCGGCGCAGAATCGGGAGCTTATGGCTTAATGCAATTAAAAGTGCCGACGGCGCAAGCGATTGGAAAACGTTTCGGAATTTCTGTCGAAAGCGCAGAAGATTTAATGCGTCCTGAAGTGAGCATTATCGTGGGCAGTGCTTATTTGATGCGACTTGTCGGGCGTTACGGTAATTTGAAAAAGGCGATTATCGCTTACAACATCGGGCAAGGTGGCGTTGACGCAAAAATTCGTTCCCGAGAAGCGATTCCAACATTTTATTACGAAGAAGTTTTGGCGAAATATCGGAAATTAAAGCGCCTTGTCTCAGAACGGCTAGGTGAAGGCGCACAGGATTTCTAAATTCTAAAAAATGATACTTCGAATCGTACCCTTTTTGCTCATCGCTATCGCTTTCGCTGCGGAAGTGCGTTACGATTGTGAAGGTTTTGTGGAACGCGGACTTTCGATGGATCCGCTTCTTGCCGAATCGCGGTTTACAACAGAAGCCAAAAAAAATAAAATCCAAGAAATTAAAGCCGCGGCGATTCTTTCCAAATTTGAAGTCACGATGATGGTTGGATCCGCGCCCGGTTTAAAAGAAGATGTGGATGATTGGGGCGATACCGTGGACACGTGGGACTTTACCAAAATGGGGCCATTTTTTGGAACAGAAGTGCGCGCAATTCAGCCGTTAAATTATGGGCAATATAAAGTCGGCAAAAAAGCAGCCGAAGCGGATTTGCGCCAGCAAGAAATGGATGTGGTTTCCAAAGAGCACGATAAAAGTGTAGAACTGCAATCGTATTATTACAATTATTTGCTCGCTCTCGAAATGAATCGCTTAGTGCAAGATGCGCAAAAGCAAATGGACCGCGCCGAAGAAAAATTAGAAGAAGCGTTAGACGATGACGATGCGAATGTTTCGCAAACGGATTTGCTCAAACTCAAAGCGGGGCGGCATACATTAGACGAAGCGGTCATCGATGCAGAAAGCGGCATGGAACGGGTGAAGCTCGCTATTCGATTTTCTCTCGGGCTTGATTCCTCGGAAACATTTGCATCCATCGATACCGTTCTCGCAGAACGCTCCGAATATTTTCCGAGTTTAGAGGAAGCGAAAGCGATTGCAGCGCAACATCATCCCGATTTGAAACGTTTGAATGCGGGCTTGAATGCGCGGCAGTATCAATTAGAATTAGCCGAAGCAAAACTCGGTCCGCAGTTTTTTATCATGGGTGAATTTAGCTACGTAAAATCGTGGGCGGGGAATCGCACCGCTGTGCAAAAAAATGCTTTTGCGCAAGATGCAGTCAATAAAATCACCGGTATGATCGGCTTCGGCGTTCGCTACGATTTGAATTTTTGGAATAGTTGGAGTTCTTATGTTTCTGCGCGGACAGAACTTCGCGGACTTAAACTCAAAGAAAATTATGCGTCCGAAGGCATTTTGATGAAGCTCGAAGAACAGTATGTGCAGACGACGGGTGCGAAGCGAAAACTCGAAAGTCTGCGGACGAGTTTGCGGGCGAGTGAATCCATTTTAAAAAGTGCTGCGATGAAGTACGATTTGGATCCGTCAAATACAAGCGAATTGGTTTCGGCTTACACCGATAATCTTCAACTTCAAAAAGCTTATTACTTTGCAGTTTGCAAATACAATATCGCATTTGCCGAACTGATTAGTCGGATGGGACTTTCCTTGTCCGAATATCATCAACTCTATCCGGGAAAATAGCTTATGAAAATTCAAGCTCTCCTTACCGCTTTAGCGCTTTCGTTTACGGTGGCATTTGCCGCCGATCCGGTGCAGGCGATTTCGAAAAACGATAAAGAATTGCAGACTCTTCTGAAGAAGAAAAGACTTTCGAAAAAAGACAATGAACGCGTGAAAGGTCTTTTGAGCGATGTCTTCAACTTTAAACTTCTCGCGGAAAAATCTTTGCCCAAAGAAACGTGGAGCGGTTTGGATGAAGCTTCGAAGACTGCGTTTGCTACGGAATTCCAACGCATGGTTCGCAATTCAAGCGCAAAGCGTTTGGAAATGTATCGCACCGATAGCACGATTTACGAAGCGCCGAAAATGAAGAAAAATAATACCGAAGCCAATGTGACTGCACATCTTTGGTACAAAGGAAAGGAATCGGTTCTCGTTTACAAGATGAGCCTTGTCGATGGCGTTTGGATGGCTTGGGATTTAGTCATCGACGATCTTTCTACAGCGCGCAATTACAAAGAACAATTTGCGACGATTTTAAAAACAAAAACGTTTGCCGATTTATTGGAAATCGTGAAGAAAAAGGCTGACGAAAGCGAAGAATGATCTTCGACGTCATCGTCATCTTGGTGACAATTCTCGTCGGTGGACTTTTACTGTTTCCGGTAAAAGTCCGTTTTTTGTTTTGTGGAAAGAAGAATGGAAGTCAATTAGAAGTTCGTCTTTTTCGCAAGAAAATTTTTAGCACCGAAGAAGAATCTCCCGAAGAAAATGAGGAAAACGCAGAAAAATCAAGCGAAGACGAAGAAAAGGAAAGTCGTGACGATGATTTCGATGCGGAAAATCCTTGGAAAAAAGAAGATGATAGTGTAAAAAAGAAAGCTCCTTCCGAAAAGGATGCTACTGTAAAAAAGGAAGAAAGTGTAGAAAAGAGAGCGACTCCGCCCGCAGCCCCGAAAGAAAAACAAAATCCACCAGTCAAAAAACAGAAAAAGAAAAAATCCAAAAGAGCGAAGAAAAAGTCAGCGAGCTCGGATCGAGAATTTTTAACCATTCTCGCCGAAAAGAAATTTAGCCGAAAATGGATTCGCGAACTCATTCGCGTCGGAAAAGCATTTTTCAAAATTTTTCAAGGAAAGTTTGAACCGACGACAGTTGAAGGCATTCGTTACGAAGACGATTATTTGTGGATGGGCTATTTGACGGGTTCGCTCAATTTTTTAAGCGGAACAATTCCGCTGCTTGAAAATTGGGAATTTCACGCCGATTGGACGGGTGATAGACCATTTAAAATTGAAGGCAGTTTTATCGCAACATTTTCCGTTGCACGTGTATTAGGCTTTTGTCTTGTCTGTGGAAAATCCATTATCGAAGTCGTTTCTTTGTATTTTTGGAATCGTCACCGTTATCGAAAAAATCCCGAATGCATTCGCCTTGTTTTTTTGCGCAAATGGATTGTGCGATTTTTTTCTTCGTAAGAGGTCTTTATGCAAAATTTAACTGTGGAACGTTTGCTTTCCCGTTTAGGATTTGGAACGCGCAAAAATTGCCGCGCTTTAGTGCGTTCGGGTTTGGTGAAAATTGCGGGAAGAATTGTAGAAGATCCGTTTGAAGAATTGTCGGAAAAGCCCGCGACAATTACGGTTAATGACGAAGAAATTTCCACGGTCGAAGAATTGTATTTGATGCTCAATAAACCTTGCGGACTTGAATGCAGTCATCAGCCTCGCGATCATGAATCGGTTTTTAGCATTTTCCCGGAACGCTTTTTAGAAATGGAATTGAATTGCATTGGGCGCTTGGATGCGGACACGCATGGACTTTTACTTTTTTCCAATCAAGGTCAATTTATTCATCGCGTGGAAAGTCCGAAAAAAGGCATGCTGAAAACATACGAAGCGAAGTTAGCGCGCCCGATTACCGATGGGCAAATTCGTCTTCTCAAAGAAGGCGTGCAGCTCAAGGGCGAAAAGAAACCATTCATCGCCCGCGAATTGGAAAAAGTTTCGGAAACGGTTGTGCGCATTTCAATTGCCGAAGGAATTTATCACGAAGTGCGTCGTATGTTCGCAGCGGTTTCCAATCACGTCGAAGATTTAGAGCGCATTTCGATTGGGGAAGTAAAATTAGACCCGCAATTAAAACTCGGCGAATGGCGATTTTTAACCGCCGAAGAAATTCAGCGGATGAAAAATTAAAAAAGGCGCTCGAAACGAGCGCTTTTCTGTTTGCTTTTTGAAAATTTTAGAGCGCTTCGATTTTTTGTGTTGCGCTGCGATTTTCGTTTGCTTGTTGAATTGCTTCAGAAGCGGCTATCGCCGATTTGAGTTCTGCGGAGAATTTAAATGTCGGCATTAAACGCGACTGCAACAAAACCGTTTCGCCGGTTTTGGGATTTCGAGCGGGACGCGATTTGCGTTCTTTGTTGATGAATGTACCGAATCCGCGGATCTCGATGGAATTCCCTTCGGAGAGGGATTCGCCAACGAGGTCCAGGAGTTGTTCCACAACAACACGCACTTTGCTTTTGACAAAGCCCGTCGAGCTTGTCACGCGATGAATTAAATCTTGTTTTGTTACGTTTGCCACGCCCAAAATATAAGAACGTGAGCGGAAAAAATCTACTTTTGAACGGCAAAATTTTGCATTTTTCGTCGCTTAATCGTTGGCTATTTCGTGGACAAGTGTGAATAAATGTTGAAAACCGAATTTCAGTTTGCAAATATCCGCGTTTCTCCGTGCACGGTGCTTTCTCCGATGGCGGGCGTAACCGATGCGCCGTTTCGTCGCTTGTGCCGCGTTCTTGCGGGAAATCGCATGGGGCTTCTCGTTTCGGAATTTGTTTCGACCGATGGCACGTCACCTTTTGTTTTGAAGAATCATAAACAGCTTAAATTTTATCCCGAAGAACGTCCGTTTGGCATTCAAATTTTCGGACGGAGTCCGGAACGGATGGCGTATGCAGCGCAGGTTTTGGAAACATTAAAACCCGATTATATCGAAGTGAATGCGGGTTGTCCCGTGCCGAAAGTAGCGGGGAAAGGCGGTGGCGCAGGACTTCTAAAAGATTTGCCGCGGCTGCAAAAAATTTTAGCCGAAGTGAAAAAATCCATTGCGATTCCGATGACTTTAAAATGTCGCATCGGCTGGGATGAAAATTCCATCAATGTTATGGAAACTTTGAAAATCGCCGAAGGCGAAGGCGCAGACATGTTAACGGTGCACGGCAGAACGCGTGTGCAGGGCTATAACGGATTTGCCAACTGGGATTTAATCGGGCAACTCGCTGCTGCGGCAAAAATTCCAGTCGTCGGAAATGGTGACGTTTCTAGTGTGCAATTCGCTTTGGACTGTTTGGAAAAATATGCGATTTGTGGCGTTTCCATTGGACGTGGCGCCATGCATAATCCATGGCTTTTTGGAGAAATTGCGGATGCCTTAGAAGGAAAATCGCCTCGGAAAATTTCGGCAAAAGAAGTCTGCGAAATTTTTAAAATCTATTACGGCTTTATGATGGACGAAAATACTTCAACGCCGTTCGGCGCACTCGGCCGATTGAAGCAACTTGCAGCAAGACTTTGCAAAGGTTTTGAACCGGATTCTTCTGAATTCCGACAACGCGTTCTCACAAGTCAAAGTCCCGAAGAACTTTTTGAAAATGCAGGACGCTTTTCTGAATTTGCACAAAGTAACGGTATCACATTTACGCCGGAACGCTTGGTCAATTTAAACGGTCGCAAAGAAGATACGGTCTCGTTCGAACGGCAGTTTAAATAATCATTTTTTGAATTTGCGCCAATCGCCGAATTCAGAAATGTCGAGGGCATTTTTGAATTGAGCGCTGTCTAAAATTTGCGTGTCGCCGACAAATCCTAAAATATTTTCACCGTTTTCGAGCTTTAATTTTCCAATGCTTAATGGCGATGAAATTTGTTGAATAAATTTTGAAAAGTCGCATAAATTTCAACATAAAAAGAATTTCCTTTTTCATTTTCGCCTAAACTTTTCGCATAAATTAACGCGGGCTTTTTGATTCCTTTGTCTTCGAAGGCAAACATTTTATATTCGGAAGCCGTTTTTGTGGCGCAAATAAATTCTGCATTTTGCAGTTGAAAATGCAGCGGCTCGCCTTTTAAATGGGCGCCGCAGACAGCGATTTGAATTTTTTCGTCGCAATCATTTTCGTCTTGCATTAAATAAGATTTTACTTTATCGGCGACATCGAGCAATTTAAAATCATCGAAAGCGCGCCCGACCAGAGTGACTCCAAAAGGAATTCTTGATTTTTTTTCGTCGTTTAAATTCACAAATCCCGCGGGAATTGCAAGCGCTGAATAATCCAACAAATTCATGTAATTGGTGTAGTAACCTAAATTCGAATTGAGTTGAATGGGATTTTTTAAAACTTCTTCGGTCTTATAAATTGTGCCCGCCGTTGGTGTGAGCAGCACGTCGACTTTTGAAAATTCTAAATCGGCGATTTTCTTTTTCTCTTGCAACGCATGAAATCCGTCAAATACAGAAGACGGATGCGGCGTCTTTTTCGGGCAAATAATTTCTTTTGTCACCGGATAAATTTCACTCGGATGTTCTTCGATAAATTTTCCGACAGCTGCGTAACGCTCAAAAACCCAAGGGCCTTCGTAAAGTAAACGCGCGGCTTCTAAAAATGGAGTAAAGTGAATGACGACTTTTTTCCCGCCCGCATTTTCAAATGCTTTCACCGTTTTTTCGAATGCTTTTTTATAAGAATCATTTCCAAAGAAATTTAATTCGGATTCTTCGGGAACGCCGAAAGTCCAATTTTCATTTAAGCGTTCGGCTTTTCCGTTGGGCAAATTCCACGGGGCGCATCTCGAATAAGCGTCATCAAAATCTTCTTTGGTTGCCAAGTTTAAAAGGGTGCGCGCATCGTGATGATTCAAGGCAAAAATGGATACGCAATCTAAACTTTTGCAAGCGGGAATGACGCCGTTTGCGCTTAAAATTCCGCGCGTAGGTTTTACGCCGACAAGATGATTGAAAGCCGCAGGAACGCGCCCGGAGCCTGCTGTATCGGTGCCGAGAGAAAAACTGCAA
>SAMEA104315433__coassemble_677_pt1 | contig 15020 bp, 14 predicted proteins | sample SAMEA104315433__metabat2_low_PE_037 | metagenome-assembled genome bin SAMEA104315433 (sample SAMEA104315433) | gut metagenome | biome: Monkey gut; feature: monkey-associated habitat; material: faeces | place: China | collected 2013 | reverse complement strand
CGCTTCTTCAATTTTGAAATTTCAAAGCTCTTTTTTTAGCTAACAAAAACTAAATTACACAGTTTATTTGACAGAACCTTTTTCACGAATAATAAACATTTTATCCAACACAATTTTTAAAATTTTTATTCAACCTCTTTTTATTCACAATTTTTAATTCTAAATTGTTTCACGTGAAACATTATTTTGATTCAAATCAAGAAGAACTTCTTTTGAAATTTCTTGCCAAACAAGAAGTTTCTTTATCCGACAATCAGTTGGAAAAGCTTTTTGATTATGTCCAATTAGTCATCCAAGGAAATGAAAAAGTAAATTTAATTTCTCGAAATGACATTCCTAAATTTTTATCGCGCCATATTGCAGATTCTTTAATGCCTTATATTGTTCTTTCTAAAAAGAACTTTTTAAAACCTAATATGATTTGGGCTGATATGGGCGCAGGCGGCGGATGTCCTGTATTTCCTTTAGCAATTGCTTGTCCAGAAATTCAATTTTATGCTTCTGAGCCGCGACACAAGAGAGTTCTCTTTTTAGAAAAAACAAAAAATTCTCTGCATTTAGAGAATCTTCAAATCGTTGGAAAAAGATTTGAAACTTCTGAAATTTCAAATTGCGATGTAATTTCTTGTCGCGCACTTTCACGCTTCGAAGCAGATTATGAACGCGCTCTTCCTGCTCTTAAAAAAGATGGAATTTTTGTGACTTTTAAAAGCAAAGAAATTGCGCAAGAATTGAAGAACATTCCGAATGTTCATTTGATTGATTATCGTCTTCCATTAGAAAACTTAGAATACTCATTAGTGATTAAAGGAATCTATGGGTAAAATTATTGCAATCTGTAATCAAAAAGGCGGCGTGGGAAAAACCACAACAGCTATCAATTTAGCTGCAAATTTTGCCGCACTAGAAAAGAAAACTCTTTTGATTGACATGGATCCTCAGGGAAATGCTTCCCAAGGTTTAGGTTATCTCGAAAGTCAAGAAGAAGATATTCACGAAGCTTTGGAACTTGCAGAAAGTCCTGATGCAATCACAAAAGAATCTCTGCAAAAGTTCATTTTAAAAACGGATTTAGACTATTTAAAAGTCATTACTTCGGGTCCGGATCTTTCGGTAATGGAACTCGAATTAGTCAATGCGATGAGCCGCGAACATCGTCTGCGCCGCATTACTTCTGTTTTAAAAGAAGAATTCGAATACATTATTATCGATGCTCCTCCTAGTTTAAACCTTTTAACTCTGAATGTTTTAACCGCAGCCGATAGCGTTTTAATTCCTGTTCAATGTGAATATTACGCTTTACAAGGACTTGCTGAACTTTTCAACACCATTCGATTGGTGCAGAAAAATTTAAATAGTCAGCTGAATATCGAAGGCGCTCTTCTCACTATGTATGACGCAAGATTAAGTCTTTCGCGTCAAGTGGCAGAAGAAGTTCGCAATGTCATTTCAGAAAGCGTTTTCAAAATTATGATTCCGCGAAATGTGACTCTCAGCGAAGCGCCTTCTCACGGAAAACCGGTTATTCTTTATAATGTAAAGAGTCCAGGTTCACAAGCATACATGAAACTCGCAGAAGAAATTATCAACAAGGCTAAATAATATGGGAAAGAAATCTTTTGCGCTCGGAATGGGTCTGAGCGCCATTATGAATAACCACACCAATAATCTGGACGAAACCATTCAGAAAGATGAAAATGGGCAAACAGTCAAAATTGAAAAAATCAATTTGGATTTAATTGACCCTAACCCATATCAGCCGCGGACTGAATTTAATGAAGATGAATTAGTTGAATTAGCCGAAACAATTGAACAACAAGGTTTGATTCAGCCGATTACAGTTCGTAAATTCAATGGACGTTATCAGATTGTCAGCGGGGAACGTCGCACTCGAGCCGCAAAACTTGCTGGATGGACAACAATCGATGCTTATGTCCACGAATTGCTTTCCGACAAAAAAATGGCGGAATGGTCGCTGATTGAAAATATTCAGCGCGTAGACTTAAATGCAATTGAAGTAGCAAAATCCTACGAGAAACTTTTAGAAAATTACGGCTACACTCATGATGATTTAGCAAAAAGCGTGGGAAAATCGCGTTCTGCAATCACAAATTCCTTGCGACTTTTAAAACTTCCGGAACAAGTTCAAGCTTGGATTTGCGAAGGGAAACTTTCTCAAAGTGCTGCACGCACTCTTTTAAGTCCGGAAATTTCGGATCCCGAAGCAGTCGCCCGCGACATTATTGAAAAAGGAATGAATGTCCGCGATATTGAAAAGCTCACCAAAGAAAATAAAAATTCAGAACCAAAACCGCAGCCGCAACAAAAAGAAGCGCAACCATTAGATCCAAACATTTCTGCATTTCTGCAAAAAATGGAAGAGTTTTTCGGCACAAAAATCAAATTGCAACAATCTGCGGACAATGCTTCAAAAGGTCGATTAATTATTGATTATTATTCCTTTGAAGATTTAACACGCATCCAGGAAAAAATGGAAGGATTGAATTGAAAAATCGCTATCACATTATTCAAATTATTCCATCGGATTCCGGAAAAACTTTATCTTTTAAAGTGAATTCCATCCTTTGGAAGTTATTTGCGATTCTTTTAATCGTTATTTTTGTACTTGGCGGATTTTTCATCTATAAATTATCCACAATCAATGCAATTATCGTGAGTTCGCGGCAAGTTCAAGCGCAAAATGAACTTTTACAGCAAAAACAAAGCGAATATGAACTCTTTTTTTCGGAATTAGATTCTATTTCTACGATGGAAAAGCAAATTAAGAACATTCTCGGTGCATTTTATGAAAATGATTCTTTAAAACTTTCTTCTGTCATCGATAAAAACCGCTTTGATTTTCAACCTTCTTCGAAAAATCGCTTTACTGCAGAGTTAAAAGGCTATTCTACCGATGGAAAAACTCAAAATTGGGCAAAAGTTCCCAGTATCATTCCTACAATCGGCATTATCAGCAAGAATTTTTCTTTAGAAGAGAATCATCCGGGAATAGATATTTCCGCAAAATTAAATGAACCTGTTTTTGCTACCGCCGAAGGAAAAGTCATCTCCGTTCTTAAAAACAAAGATCGCGGATTACATATTATCATTGATCACGGCAACGAATATACCACCAGTTATTCCCATTTAGAGCAAACTTATGTGAATAAAGGAAAATTGGTGAAAAAAGGTGAAGCAATCGGAACAGTCGGTTCTAGCGGAAAAACGACAGGCCCGCATATTCACTATGAAATTTTGAAAAACAACGAACCCATCGATCCAGAACTTTTTATTGAGGAATAAAACATGGCAAAAGAAAACGATAGCCAATTTACACAAATTAGCCCGTCGATGAATATCACCGGAGATTTATCGGGCTCTAGCGATATTCGTATCGCTGGCAAAATCAAAGGAAACATCGAAACTACCGGCGATGTAGTAATCGAAAATTCTGGCTTTGTCGAAGGCGTTATCAAATCGAAAAATGCAACGATTGCAGGAAAAATCAATGGAGACATTGAATGTTCCGAAAAGTTGGTTTTAGAATCCAAATCGCTTTTCATCGGTAATATCAAAACAAAGCTTCTCGTTATTGAATGCGGAGCAAAACTCAGCGGAAATTGCCAAGTTTCTACGGAAAAAGAAGCAGAACCTGTTAAAAAGTAATTTCGCTTTTTAATTTTTTTGAACAGTCTCTTGATGAGGGACTGTTTTTTATTTCTCTAAAAGAAGATTTATCATCTTTCCACACACTCTTTAAATATTCTTCTTATATATATAAAAGAGATTGATAATGGTAACGTGGATTTGTGAAGAGTTTAATCGATTGCGATTATAAGTGATTGATTTTCATCAAGATATAAAAAGCGTGGATAGTTTTAAAATGATGAAAACTATCTAAGTTATTCACATTATTCAACGTTGAAAGATGTTAAACGAAAAGTTTTCAACATTTTTCCCACGTAAATGCCCAAAACACCGTTGAAAGTTGACTTTTCAACAACTTATTTATCCACATGTGAATAGATTTGTTGAATTGATTCGTATCACATTGAAATTCAATGAGTTAAAGAATTTTATTCTTTCGGGATTAAAGTTTAATTAAATTTAAAAGGATGGATAAGAGAACTTTTAGAATTGGGCAAATCGCAGATGTTCACTTGATCGCGGATAACGATGAAGCGGATCATCTCAAATCGGTGGAAAGTTTTGAAAAAACTCTCGCGGATGCTAATAAATTTGATTTAGATCTTCTCGTTATTAGCGGAGATATGACAGAACATAGTTTTCCGCAGGAATACCAACTTTTTTTTGAAATGATGAAAGCATATTCGGGAAAATGGTGTATGATTGCGGGAAATCATGATAAATCAGCGGATATTGCACGTTATTCGCCTTTTCCTATTGAATTACATCATGGGGAATATTTCTATAAAAAAACGGTAAATGAAGTGGCGCTTTTCTTTTTAGATTCTTCAACGGATTCTGTTTCAAAAAGTCAATTAGAATGGTTAAAAGAAGAAGCAGCGAAAGAAAGTAAAGAAATTTTTATTTTTATGCATCATCCGCCGTGTCTTTGCGGGCATCTGTTTATGGATTCGCGGTATGCATTGAAAAATTGGAATGAAACAAAATCGGTAATGGAAGAAATTCCAAATCTGCGAGCAATTTTTACGGGGCATTATCATTCGGCGATGGAAGTGAATTTGGAGAATGGAAAGAAAGTTTATTTGACGCCGGCGACGCAAATGCAATTAAATCCGGATGTTTCAGAATTTAATATCATTAGTACAGTTCCAGGTTGGCGGTATATTGAATATAAAAATGAAAAAATTTCCACAGAATTGCGTTATCTTTAAAAATTTTCTCTTTAACCCTTGAAATTTTTTTAATAATAATCTAAATTGAGTTCACCTGGCGGTTTAGCTCAGTTGGTAGAGCAACGGAATCATAATCCGTGTGTCTGTGGTTCGACCCCACAAACCGCTATTATTTTCCTTTGGAAGGAGCTTCAGATGAAGAAAATGCTTTTTGCGATCTTGTTCTTGTTGGCTTCTTCCTTTTTTGTATCCTGTGGGAATGATCAGACGGCTGATTTGACTCCGTCGCTTCCTTCGAAGAATGCTCAAGTTGCATCGGCTCCGGTTTCGGTTCCGAAATTTACTCCTCCTGCAAATTCCGCGATAGATGAAAAGAAAGCTCAGCAATATGCCAATGCAAGTGCTGCGTTAATTCTTTTGGGCGAAGAATGGTCTTCGAAAATTGAACAAGCTCAAGGCGAACAAAAAGTGGCGATTTTGCAAAATTACGATGAAGCGCGCGATCAAGTTTGCAGTCGAGTCGGACTTGCAGGAATTGCCGAATATAATTGGATTACCAATGTCGCCGCAAAAGATTCTAGCAATGCAGATAGCTTTGCAAAAGCGGGAATTCGCTTAGATTAATTTCAATTAAAATTTTTTTTGATTTAAAATGAAAAACGCAGTTCAAAATGAACTGCGTTTTTTGGAGTTGATGAATTAGATTTGTTCGAATGCTTGATTCATATCTGCGATTAAATCATCTGCATTTTCAATGCCCACAGAAAGACGAATCAAATCAGGACGAACGCCCGCTTCTAAAAGTTGTTCATCGCTTAACTGACGGTGCGTATGGCTAGCGGGATGCAAAACGCAAGAACGTGCATCGGCAACGTGAGTTACAATAGCGATTAACTTAAGCGAATCCATAAATTTAATGGATTCTTCGCGGCCGCCTTTAATGCCAAATGCCATAACACCGCAAGGAAGTCCTCCGTCAAATTGCTTTTGAGCGAGTGCGTGATACTTATCGTTTTCAAGACCCGCGTAATTGACCCAAGCTACTTTCGGATGATTTTGCAGGAACTTGGCAATCTTCAAAGCATTTTCGCAGTGCTTTTGCATACGAAGTGCTAATGTTTCAAGACCGATGTTTAAAAGGAATGCATTCATCGGAGCTTGAATACTTCCGAAGTCGCGCATCAGCTGAACAGTTGCTTTCACGATGTAGCATTTTTTACCAAATGCTTTACTGTAAGCGAGTCCGTGATAAGACGGATCCGGTTCTGTAATGCCGGGGAATTTTTCTTTGTGTGCTTCCCAGTCAAAGTTTCCGCTATCGATAATGCAGCCGCCGACAGTCATCGCATGACCATCCATATACTTTGTAGTGGAATGCGTTACGATATCTGCGCCAAATTCAAATGGACGGCAGAGAACAGGAGTTGCAAATGTATTGTCGATGATGAAAGGAACGCCGTGCTTGTGAGCGATGTCTGCAAACTTTTTAATGTCGGTGACATGACAAGTCGGATTTGAAATGGTTTCGCCAAAGAATGCTTTTGTATTCGGGCGGAAAGCCTTTTCAATTTCTTCTTCGCTTGCATCCGGATCGATGAAAGTTACATCAATTCCGAGTTTTTTCATGCTTACGCTGAAAAGATTATAAGTACCGCCGTAAATGGCAGAAGAACTCACAAAATGATCGCCGGATTCGCAGATGTTGAAAATTGCGTAGAAATTTGCTGCTTGACCCGAACTGGTAAGCATCGCAGCGACGCCGCCTTCGAGATCTGCAATTTTAGAAGCGACAGCATCATTGGTTGGATTTTGAAGACGTGTGTAAAAATAACCTTCTTCTTTTAAATCAAACAAATCCGCCATTTGAGCACTGGTGTCATATTTAAAAGTCGTGCTTTGATAAATGGGGAGAATTCGAGGTTCGCCTTTTTTTGGCTGCCAGCCGCTTTGAACGCATTTGGTTTGAATGTCTAATTTCATCTATGATATCCTTTGAAATTGATGCTTCAAAAATATAAAAGTTTTTATTAAAAATGTTGTAAACGAGAAAGCTTAAAACGATTCTTCATTGAAAAAATATTTGGTGCTGCGGCCTTTTTCTTTGGATTTTTTGAGAATGTTTTTTTGCTGTAAATTTTTAAAATCGCGAAGAGCGGAATCGTGAGAAATCGCAGAAATTTTTGCCCATTCTGATGAAGAAATTTTTGCATGTGGATTTTCTTGTAGATATTTTATAAGAAGTTGTTCGCGTTCCGAAAGCGCAATTCCGCTGAGAGAAAATTCGGACTTTTTTGCAGAAAATTTTTGCGCCCAATTCGCTTGAGCATTTTCTAAAGCGAGATGCAATTTGGAAAGGAAATAAAAAATCCAATCGGTGATGTCGCCGTTCGAAGTTTGCGCTTGAAAAAGAGATTGAAAATAAGAATTTTTGTCTTCAAAAAACAGAGAATGAAATGAATAACTGTGCTTTTCGGAATGTTCACTTTGCGAAAGCAGCAAATCCGAAAGAAGGCGAGCCATGCAGCCGTTGCCTTTTGAAAAAGGACGAATTGTTACAAACCAAAAATGAACAATTGCCGCTTTTAAAACGGGATCCATTTCGGATAAATTGAAAAAACGAATCAATTTTTCCATTTCTTTTGGAATTCGATCCGCTGAAACGCCTCGAAATCCACAAAGATAATCCAAATTTTGCGATTTAGAAGAATTTTTGTAACGTCCGCCATTAAAAATTAGCGAAGAATGAAATGAAAAAAGGCGTTTTTCGGTTAGTTCGTTTGAAAAATTGCGTTCTGCGGAGAAAAAAAGTTTTGGAATTTCTGAATATTCATCAATTTTACATAAATTTGATAAATTTTCTTCTTGAATTCCTTGAAAATTTTCATTGGAAAGCGCAAATGCGCACTTTCCTTGTAATTTTCCTTGTAAAAATCGAATTTTACAGAGTAAATCGGCGATTTTTAAATAAGAAATGCGAAAATTTGTCCAATCGGGATATTGATGAATGAAAAGCATAATTACCGTGAAAAGAGAAAGTGAAAATTTATTTTTATACGCATATTCTGCGTTGAATATAAAAATTTTTCTTGGAAAAATACTTCATCCATACGAAATTTTTGATTAAAAATTGATTTTAAAAATTCTCCAAATTCATTTTAGAATGAAAATTTTTAAAATTTAAGCGATTTTTACATAATTTACGCAAAAAATGCGTTAATAATACGACTTTTTTGTCTATCATCAATTTTTCTATGGAAAATTCTTTTCACTGAATTTATCTTTGGTGCATTCATTTCAACCCCATTTTGGGAAAAGGATTCATTATGTACTACCCGTCGATTAAAGTCCTCGATTGCACCATTCGCGATGGCGGACTCGTCAACAAGCATGACTTCAGTTTGGAATTTGTGCGTCGTCTTTATCAACTTTTGACGGCGGCGGGCGTGGATTATATGGAAATGGGCTATAAGAATTCTCCGGAATTGTTTGATCCGAAGGAATATGGCCCGTGGAAATTCTGCGAAGATGAAATGCTTTGGAAAGTGCGCGATGGCATTGATAGCGAAATGAAGATGGCGGTGATGGCCGATGTTGGCCGCGTCAATATGAACGCAATTAAGCCGGCTTCGGAATCTCCGTATCAGATGGTTCGCGTGGCAAGTTATGTGAAGAATATCGACAAAGGCATTAGCCTCGTCAATACATTCCACGATTTAGGATTTGAAACGACGCTGAATATTATGGCGGTGAGCCGCGATCGCGGTCCGGAATTGGATGAAGCGTTGGATCAAGTGGAACACGAATGCAAAAACGATGTGCTCTACTTGGTGGATTCTTTTGGTCATTTCTATCAAGAAGATATTGATCAGAGCATGGTGCGTTATCGCGAGCATGTGAAGTCGAAAAAATTCGGTTTCCACGGTCATAATAATCAGCAGCTTGCTTTCTCCAATACGATTCAAGCAATTATCAATCATGTGGATTATTTGGATTGCACGGTGACTGGAATGGGCCGCGGTGCTGGAAACTGCACGACAGAACTTTTGCTCAGTTTCCTGAAAAATCCGAAATATGATTTGCGTCCGGTTTTGGATGCGATTACAGAACTCTTTACTCCGCTTCGTCGCAAGTACGAATGGGGTTACATTATTCCGCAGATGATTACGGGTTCTTTGAATTTGCATCCGTCGTCGGCAATTGAATTCCGCAAAGGACCGGATAAAGAATTGTATCGCAAATTCTTTGAACAGATGATGAACGAATTGAATGTTTAAGGAAAACATTTGAATGGATTCACGAGAGCGCTCTGACGAGGAGCGCTTTTTTATTTCTACTTTTGCCCGCGATGAATGTCAATGGAAAATCTTATTTCCCAGCGATAGATGGGTTACGGCTTTTAGCTTCTCTCAATATCGTGATGTTACACCTTTCGTCGTCATCGGCGCTCGGTTATATGTCGCATTGGAATTGGATTTTTCCGGTGGTTACGGCGCCGGCATTTGCAGCGGGATTGTTTTTTATTTTAGCGGGATTTTTATTCGGCTCCAAATTTAATGATCCCGATCGGCGAATGCCTGTAATTCCTTTTATGTTTGCGCGGATTGCAAAACTTTATCGTTGCCATTTTGCGATGACGGTTTTAATGTTTGCAGCGCTTTATGTAAAACTCGGCGGCTTTGAAAATATGTTTCATCCGCTGCGTTCTTTTCTCATGCATGCGACGCTAACGTGGACATTTTTACCGCAGTTGGGAATGAAATTAAATGAACCGAGTTGGTCGCTCACCGCATTTTTTGTGTGCTATGCGATTACTCCTTTTTGCGCACGATTCTTTGCAAAAATTGAAAGTCGAAAAATTCTTTGGATTTTCTGCGGGCTTGTTTTTATTCCGGGAATTGCGTGGGGAATTTTCTTTGAATACGCAGGATGTTTAGGAACGCTTCCATTATTAGGCGATTTTTCGGATTACAATTTACGTTATCAATATTTTCACATGTTTCCGTTTGTTCGCATTTTTGAATATCTGTTTGGGATGATTCTTTTTCGACTTTATAAATCGGGCGCGTTTGATTTTTTACAAAAAAATTATGTCGCAGGAATTTTGCAAATCGCATTGCTCGGACTTTTATATGCGAGTTTGTTTACGATGAAATCCGAAAATGTCGCGTGGAATTTTATTTGTCATCATTCGGTTGCCGTTTTGATTTACGGCGGTTTAATTGTAAGCATTACCACATCGAAAGGATGGCTTTCTAAAATTTTCTGCATTCCGATGATTCGGTCGGTGGGACGCGCTTCGTTTTATCCGTATTTGATTCATTTGCCGCTCATTACAATTGCGTGGAGTTTTTGCAATTTAAATCGTCCGCTTGCAACGGTAATTTTCCTTCTCTTTATTTATACGATTAGCACGCTCTATCAAAATTATAAAACGGCTAAGAAAAAGCGTTTAGCGGCAAAATAAAAAAGACATAAATTGTCAAAATAGAAAGCTAAATTCACGACGAAAATGTTGAAAAATAAATAGCTTTTTCGTCTGTGTTTTTCGTCACTTGAAAGTCTGCGGGAGAGGAGCTATTTTACACTTGGACTGAGGATTTTATGATAAACCGCTTTCATTTACTCTTTGCATGTTCCGCGATGGCGATTGTCTTTGCGTGTAGCGAAGGATTATCGTCGGCAGATGAAAATGAAGTGGGAAAAATTTCGAAAAAAGAAAATGCGGTTTATTTCCGAGCGATGGACGCTTATGAAATTGACACCGAAAAATCAACGATTACGCTGAATGTTCCGGTTTGCCGTGCCGAAAAAGATTCGCTAATTTGGGCACCGTCGGGCGAACGGATTGTGGGAATTTACAAGTATCATTCGAAAGAAAAAACGATTCGTTTCGATTTAGCGGGCGAAAGTTTTGATTTGCATTATGACGGAAAAATTTTTCCGATTGGAAATTGGTTAAGTCAAACGGATTCAACGAGTTATGCTTCGGGATTTTCATTGGATAACGAAGGAATTTTTACATCGATGAATGTATTTTCCGATTCTTGTGCGATGAAAAATTTGCGGGCGGTTGAATTTTTGGGCAAAGAAATTTTTGGCGATTCAATTACAGAATTCGGTTGTCGTTCTGCGAAAACTTTCCGCGGAATGAAAATTGTCGTAGAAAATTATCGTCCGTTAGAAATTGCAATGAAAATTTCGCATGGAGATATTTCGTGCGCAGTAAAAGTTTCGCCGCGCTTTGCGATAAATCGGGAAGATTGCGAAGCTGCATTTGCCGAATATCGAGAAAACTGTTCGGTGGGAAAATTTCAATTTGAAGATTTTGCATTTGAAACTACTACCGAAGAAAATTGCATGGAAAATTTGCTGAAATCGCTTTAATTGAGGCTCTTTTTACGCATCCAAAGACTCGCCCGCAGGGCGGGTCTTTTTTGATTTTCTAAATTAGTGGAGTAAATTTTAAAAAGGATTTTCAATGAGCATTCTCGATTCGCTTCTGCACAAGGTTTTTGGTACTCCGCATGAACGTAAAGTGAAATCTTTGCGCCCAGTCATTGCAGAGATTCACGAAGCCCGCAAAAAACTCGAAAGTTTAAACGATGCGGAGTTAGCAGCAAAGTCTGCGGAATTCCGCGAAATGCTGAAGAACGGGAAAACATTAGAAGATATTAAAGTCGAAGCGTTTGCGGTTTGTCAAGAAGCTTGCGACCGTCGCTTGGGAATGTTCAATATCTTTAAGCCAGAATTTGGATTTGATTTTTCGAAGCTCGGCGATGACGCAGAAATTTTGTCTGCGGTAGATGCTGCGAAAGTGGCGATTGCAGAAGGCAAGCCCGAATGGGAAATTTACATGCCCGCAAAGTTCTATGCGAAAATTCGCGAACTTTATCCGGACTCGGTAAAGCCTTTCCGAATGCTTCCGTTTGATGTGCAGTTAATCGGTGGCCTTGTGCTTCACGAAGGTGCAATCGCAGAAATGGCAACGGGTGAAGGTAAAACGTTGGCTGCGGTTTGCCCGGTTTATTTGAATGGACTTTCGGGCAAAGGCGTTCATGTAGTGACGGTAAACGATTACCTCGCTGGACGTGACGCAAAGCAGATGGGTTTTGTTTACAAGTTCCTCGGTTTAACCGTTGGCTTAATCGTTCACGATTTGAATGCGGAACAGCGCCGTGAAAGTTACAATTCGGATGTGACATACGGCACGAACAATGAATTCGGATTTGACTATCTCCGCGATAATATGGCGGTAGATCCGAAAGAAGTGGTGCAGCGTGAACCGAATTTCTGCATTGTCGATGAAGTGGACTCGATTTTAATCGATGAAGCGCGTACACCGCTTATCATTAGCGGTCCCGCAGAAGATGCAACGGATAAATACACGAAGGCGCGTCAGTTGGTTGCGCAACTTGTCCGCGGAAAAGATTACACCGTTGATGAAAAAGATAAAATTGTGCAGCTCACCGAACGCGGAACAAATCACGTGGAACAAATTATGGGTTTCACGAATTTGTATGGCGAACACGCGGAATGGGTGCACTTTATCAGCCAAGCGTTGAAGGCGGAAAATTTATTTATCCGCGACCGCGATTACATTATCCGCGATGGCGAAGTGGTTATCGTCGATGAAAACACGGGTCGTTTGATGGAAGGTCGCCGTTATTCGGATGGCATTCACCAGTCGATTGAAGCGAAGGAAGGTGTGCAGATTCGCCGCGAAAATCAGACCCTTGCGACGATTACATTCCAGAATTATTTCCGCATGTATAAGAAGCTTTCCGGTATGACAGGTACCGCAGAAACGGAAGCGACGGAATTCATAAAAATTTATAACATGAACACGTGGGTAATTCCCACAAACAAACCCTGCATTCGCAAAGATATGCAGGACATGGTTTACAAAACCGAAGACGCAAAATGGAAAGCCATCGTCGCAGAAATTAAAAAGCGTCACGAAAAAGGTCAGCCGATTCTTGTGGGTACCGCTTCGGTGGAACGTTCCGAAAAAATGCATCAGTTGCTTTTGAAAGAAGGCATTCCGCATGATGTGTTGAACGCAAAGAATCATAGTCGCGAAGCAGAAATTATTCAGTTCGCAGGATACAAGGGCAAAGTTACCGTAGCGACGAATATGGCCGGCCGCGGAACGGACATTGTGCTTGGTCCGGGAGTAAAAGAACTCGGCGGTTTGCATGTGCTCGGAACAGAACGTCACGAAAGCCGTCGCATTGATAACCAGTTGCGCGGACGTGCTGGGCGTCAAGGTGATCCGGGTTCATCGCAATACTTCCTTTCTCTCGATGACGATTTAATGCGCATCTTCGGCGGAAGCAATGTGAAGCAGTTAATGAATCGCTTTGGCGTTGGCGATGACGAAGTGATTACGCATCCGATTGTTTCGCGCTCCATTCGCGGAGCCCAGAAACGCGTGGAAAGTCAAAGCTTTGATACGCGTAAATATTTGCTGGACTACGATAATGTGATGAACGAACAACGTAAAGTGATTTACGGAATTCGCCGTCGCATTTTGAATGGTGAAGATGTGCGCAAAGATATTTGGGACAATGTTCAAGATGCTTGCGACATTAAAGTTTCTCAATTCATTTTCAAAGATCGTTTTGCCGATGAATGGAATTGGGACGGTCTTACGACTGCTGTAAAATTGAGCTTTGCGATTGAATACAATCCGAGCGCAGATGAACGTAGCACAAAATCCGCGGAACAAGTTTTGGACGAAGTCATCGCACTTTGCAAAACAAAGTATGACAAACTCGTCGAAATTATTCCGGATGCAGATTTCCGCAACATTGAACGTCGCATTTTCCTTTACACAATTGACCAACATTGGAAGGAAAATTTGTATGCGATGGATCAGTTGAAAGATGCGATTCGTTATCAAGGTTATGCGCAGAAAGATCCTTTGGTGATGTATAAAAATCAAGCTTTCGTCACCTTCCAAAAATGCCTTGAAAGCATTGCATCGGTTACAGCGCAGCGCATTTTGAATATTCGCATTCAACTGCCGAATGGCATTTCCGTTTCGCCGGAACAGTTGCAAAAAGCTCCGCGCCCGCAGCCAATTCCTGCAAATGCTGAAAAGCCCGCAGACGCTGCAGAAACAACTGCAAAAGAAACTGCTGCAGAACAAACCGAAAATGCAGAAGCGCCTAAAGCAGTAGATCCTGTTCCGCAAGCGCCGACATCGAGTGCGATTCCGAGTTCAGCGTTACCGGGAACTCGCCCGCAGGGAATGCGTCGGACTCTTCCGGGCGCTCGCACTGTGAAAAACGATCATCCAAAACTTGGACGCAATGATCTTTGTTGGTGCGGCTCGGGCCTCAAGTATAAAAAGTGCCACGGCAAAGACGAAGTGTAATTTTCAAAAGCGAAAGTGTTGAAAAACATTTTCGCTTTTTTTCGCAATGGATTTTAAAATGAATTTTCAGACGGCAAAAAATTTTTTCTGTTTAGAAGGCATTGATGGCTGCGGAAAAAGTACGCAGTTAAAAAAAATTGCTCTTGATTTAGAAAACGCAGGTTACGAAGTTCTTTGCATTCGGGAACCAGGTGGCGTTGAAATCTCAGAAAAAATTCGGCAGCTTTTGTTGGATGTAAAATACAAAGGAATCATGTGCGATAAAACTGAATTGCTTTTGTATAACGCTGCGCGTTCTCAGTTAATCGCTGAAAAAATAGCGCCAGCACTTGCCAAAGGAAAAGTAGTTCTTGCAGATCGCTTTGCGTGGAGCACTCTTGCATATCAAGGTTATGGTCGCGGAATTGACCCGCAGACAATTCTTGAACTTTCGCAAATTGCGTGTGGCGAATACACTCCCGAACTCACTATCGTATTAGATTTATCGGTTGAAGAAAGTCGTCGTCGGCAAGCGGGCGAAGGCCGCACTCCCGATAGACTTGAAAGCGAAGCCGCAGATTTTTTTGAAAGAGTTCGAAACGGTTATCAGCAAATGGCAAAAAATTTCCCAGCCTGCGTTTCTCTTATTTATGCAGAAGATTCTGTTGAAAATGTTTACACACAAATTAAGCAACGTATTTTTGAAAAATTAAAAAGGTAAAATTCTGCTGTTAGAAAAATTCAGATAATTTACTCAATCCCATTTTCGGGCTTTAAGTTAATATCGACTCTCACCGTAAAAGAATCTCTTCCGACGACGGTATTCATCCCAAAGGAATCAA
>SAMEA104315433__coassemble_662_pt1 | contig 15165 bp, 12 predicted proteins | sample SAMEA104315433__metabat2_low_PE_037 | metagenome-assembled genome bin SAMEA104315433 (sample SAMEA104315433) | gut metagenome | biome: Monkey gut; feature: monkey-associated habitat; material: faeces | place: China | collected 2013 | reverse complement strand
TCAAAGCGAGTCTTATACGCATCGCTTAACGGCTGATCCGCATCCAAAGTCACGGGATTTAAAACGATTCCCGACTGCCAACGCTTCACCTTGCGCACTTCTTCGGCTTGCGCTTCGATCGACATATTCTTGTGAATCACGCCGAGACCGCCTTGAAGAGCAATCGAAATGGCGAGAGGCGCCGTCGTCACAGTGTCCATCGCGGCACTGATAATAGGAATATTCAATTTGATATTCGGTGCAAGTTGAGTCTTGATTTCCGTCTGAGCGGGCAAGACCGAGGATTCCCCTGGGACGAGCAAAACATCGTCAAAAGTCAGGGCTTCGGGAAGTAGTTTCATAAGTACCTCTTTTTGCGCAAATAAAATAGAAAAATTTTTGTGCGGGCGTTCCGGCGCAACGCGCCGGCGCTCCTTAGCGGTATAATTTTTGGCGCAACAAGCGCCAAAAATTTCCGTTCAGCTTTTGCGCCACTTCGTGCCGCAAAATCCGAACCCTTCGGGCGTCAGTCGCTAACGCAAATAAAAATGAATTTTCCTTTTGAACTGACTATGCAGAGTTGCACGAAGTCTCAAAACCCTTTTGAACTGTCCGTGCAGAGTTGCATGAATACCTCAAAACCCTTTTGAACTGTCCGTGCAGAGTTACATGAAGAATTCAAAAGTAATTTGAATACTTCCCGCAGCGTTGCACGGCTACGCCATTTCTTACATTCTTTTTCCGTTAATTCTAAAGCTTTTCCCTTTCATTTTCACTTCGGCATTTCCATTTTTGCGCACTAACCAAACCGAAGATTTTTTTGCTTGCGCATTCTTTGAAATTTCTAAAATCGAAGAGGGCTTTTCAATTTCCGACGTATCTTTTTTCGTCGTATCGCTGGGGATAATTTTTCCAACCGATTTGAAAGACGAAACTTCGAACAAATCTACAGCACTTTTTTCGACGCTTAGACTAAACGAAATTTCATCGGTCGGTGCACCCGTTTGAATTGCGCCATAATGATACACGTCGCCATTTTCCGCAGAAATAATTCCTGCAAAATGAATCGTATCTTTCAAACGTTCAATCGATAAATCGACATTTGCATTGCGCATAATTTCCGAGAAATTATCCCAGTCCCAATCGCTTGAAAATTTCACATTTCCTAAAGCATCGAGAGCGTAAACATCCGCGCGCAAAATCATCGTTTTGCCATTTACATTTTCACGGATCAAGAAATTATCCCAGTTGCTTGCGCCTTCGCCATTTCCGTAATTCGCGAATTTTAAATTCATTTTAAAGTTCCCCGCCGGCGCCTTAAATTCTTGCGAAACCTTTGCGTTAAATGCCGAAGTATAATTTCCCGCATCGTCGATTTCGCCGACTAAAATGCGCTCTAAATTTTCGCCGATAGAAACTTTTGAAATTTTAAGTTCTGCGTTATCCGCGCCTAAATAAATTTCGTAATCGCTGTCGGGTGTATTCGTCGCAGACGCTGCATAAACCAAAGAATCCTTTGCGTAAACAAAAACGTTTATCGTCGATTCGCTTCGAACCGCTTTGATTTTCACTTTTGCATTTTTGAAAATCGCTTTGAATTTTTCCCAATCATTATTCCACGATTTATAATAGCCGACACTTGACCCGCTAAAAGATTCCACGCTATATGCATCGGCGCGCAGATACCATAAACCTGAACTCGTTTTAAAAGCTAAAATCCAATGATTCCAATTTTCATTTCCGAGCGAATTATTTTCAAATTCAAATTCGGCTGCAAAATTTTTTACACCATTGACTTTTTCAAATTTTTCATAATCATTCCAAGCGATGTCTTTTCCGCCAATCGTTTTAACGCTATCGCCCACAAAATTTTTCACTTCTAAATTTTTCGTTTCGGGAACTTTATAACCCCACAAAGCGCGCTCGCCTTTTGCGTTCATCGCAGTAAATGTCGTCGTTTTTTTCGAGACATCGTTCATCAGCTGCACCGCTAAAACGCCGGTGAAATTTTCGCCAGTCGTTTTAAAATCAATGAAATTTTTTCCTTTTTGAAAATCATAATTCCACGTGCCCGAATAATTTCCCGATAAAGTGCCGTCTGCATTTAAGTACAAATCCTTTTCCAAATTCACCGGGCGCGAACCATCTTTTTGCGCAAACGGTTCGTGCAAAATCATTTTATAATGCCCCGCGATTTCTTCTAAATTGACCGCCGTTTTTGAAACGCCATAACCTAAGCGATGCTCAAATGGCAACGCCTCAACCCAATCATTTTTATCCATCACCAATTCATGCACTTCGACATTATGCCACGCTGTATTGTTCGTCATTTTACGATGATACACCACAAAATTTCTGCCGTCGTCATCGGTTAAAAGAGAATTGTGACCATCGGCAATTTCGCCGTGATTTTCATCCCAAAAACTCCAACGATAACTTTGAATAATCGGAAATCCGTATGTGGTATTCAAACCATAATTGTAAATGTATTTTGAAAAAATCGCTGGGTCGCCCGTAACATCGGTATAAGGGCCTGTCACTTTATCGGATCGAAAAACGCGCATGGTGTAGCCGCCATCAGGAGAATAAAATCCGTAGCTCACAAACATAAAGTAATAGCCTTTGCCTTCTTGATTTTTCATGTATTTAATGTAAGAGCCTTCGCCGCTTACATAATAACCGCCGCCCACATGAATTCCCATGTAAGGGTCGGATTGCAAAGCGGTTCCACTCCAAACGGCTTCGCCATTTTTTCCATAAGTTTGCGTGTAATCGCGAAGGCCCGTTTTTTTGTCAAGCTTTAACATAAAAAGTCCGCCCGACCATGAACCATACAAAAGCCACAAATTGCCGTCTTCATCGTAAAAGACATTCGGGTCGATGCAGCTTACGCCATATTCGCCAATCCACGAACCGTTTTTCATATAGCGGCTTGCAATCGTCGAAGTGCCCATGACTTTTTTATAATCTTCATTTCCTGTGCCCGAAGATTTTTCGTCCATACCGCCGTAGACAACTGTGCCCGCGTATTCGTAAGGGCCTTCAATTTTATCCGATGTTAAAAGCCCAATTGATGACAACCAATCATCGCCATTTTCCGAATAATAAAGGCACCACTTTTTCAAATTTTTATTGTAAATAATATCGGGCGCCCAATAATTTCCAAGCACATCATCTGAAGTATTATGTTTTGACCACTTGGCAGCCACACTTAAAATTTGAGCGTAATCGGTAGAAAGTTTTCCGTTTACAGTAAAGGTCGGTTTAAATTCAGTCCAGTCGATTAAATCTTTTGAATACGCAGCTCCCATTTGCGTTCCAAAAATGTAATAGAACTTCGTACGCGAATTTTTTGCATCTTGTTCTGGATAAGAATTTCCCGCAGCATCTTTATAAACTAAAACGACCGACGGATCGTGCACTGCAACCGAAGTTGCATACACAGAAACCGCGCAAAAACTAAAAATTGTCAAAGCGAAAAACGCTTGTTTTAAAACAGAATCCATCACCAAATCCTTTAAAAAAAATTCCCATTTTAAAAGTAATTTTATTTTGAAATTTTTCCGATTTTTCTTCGCCCGCCGAAAATTTTTCGTTGTCCAAAGACAACTTGAATTTTACTTTTCAAAATTTTCTAATTTTGCGATATGAAAAAAATTGCGATTATCGGTGCTGGAATTACTGGACTTTCGACTGCGTTTTATGCAAAAAAAGCCGGCCATGCGGTAACTGTTTTTGATAAAAATGCGGAAGTTGGCGGAGTGATGCAATCTCACTCTCAAAATGGTTTTATTTATGAATCCGGCCCGAGCACAGGCGTTGCAAGCCTTCCCGAAGTCGTAGAACTTTTTGAAGATTTGGGAATTCGTTCGAAAATGGAAGAAGCGCCGAGTCTTTCAGGAAATCGTTTCATTTTAAAAAGCGGAAAATTGCACCCGATTCCGTCGGACCCCATCAGCGGACTTTTGACGCCGCTATTTTCGTGGAAAGATAAATTCGGAATGCCTTTCGAACCTTTCCGTCCGCGCGGAACGGATCCGAACGAAACGTTAACATCTTTTGTCAAGCGCCGACTCGGAGAATCCTTTTTGAATTATGCGGTTGATCCTTTTGTTTCCGGCGTTTATGCGGGAACTCCCGACGATATGATTCCGCGATTTGCGCTCCCGAAACTTTATAATTTGGAACGCGATTACGGCAGTTTCATCCGCGGTTCCATTGCAAAAATGCGACAGCCAAAAACCGCCCGCGATAAAAAAGCTTCGAAAAAAACTTTCTCGGCAAAGGGCGGCTTAAGCACTCTCACCGAAAGTTTGAAAAACTCAATCGGCACCGAAAATTTTGTGATGAATTCAAGCCCAATTGTCACCCCGCAAGCGGGAAAATTTTCCGTTCAAGTCGGTGAAAAAAATTACGGCATTTTTGACCGCGTGATTTTTACAGCGGGAGCGAGTCACGTTTTCGAAGTCTTCCCCTTTGCAAAGGAAAATTTCGCCGATGCAAGTGCAGTTCTCTACGCAAAAGTCGCTGTCGCTGCAGTCGGTTTTAAACATTGGGAAGGTCTTCCACTCAACGGTTTTGGTGCCCTAATGCCGTCCAAAGAAAAGCGAAATATTCTCGGCATTCTTTACATGTCTTCGTTATTTCAGAACCGCGCCCCGCAGAACGGCGCATTGCTCGCGGTTTTCGTCGGTGGTTTGCGTCACCCCGAATTCGTTTCGATGTCCGATGCGGAACTCAAAAATTTAATCGGCAAAGAAGTCGCTGAAATTTTACACTTGAAGCAATTCAATCCCGATTTATTTGAAATTACTCGCCACGAAGAAGCGATTCCGCAATACGATTTGAAAACGCCTCTTCGCGAAAAAGCATATCGAGGAATTGAAGAAGCTTTCCCCGGCATTTTGATGGGCGGAAACGGCATCGACGGCATCGGAATGGCAAAACGCATTGCACAAGGACGCGCCCTCGCCGAAAAAATTTGACTTTTGCAAAAAATTCCGACTATTTTGCAAAAATTTCAATTCTTTTACACTCTTATTGCGTCGCAATTTTCTATATTAAGAGCGTTCACACCTGCCCAGGTGGTGGAATGGTAGACACTGGGGACTTAAAATCCCTTGGCCGCAAGGTCGTGCGGGTTCAAGTCCCGCCTTGGGCATTATAACCAAAAGAACTTATGATCGAATACTATCCGGATTCAATCTACTACCCTCGCGAGACGGTCGTAGCAAAATACCAGAAAGGCGAGCTTGCTAAAATTGAAGAGCGCTTAATGGAATTTGCCCGTCGTCATCGGAATCGGATTTGGATTATTTCCAAAGAAGATAGTTCCGAGCCGAGCAATGAAATTCTTTTGGACAATCTTCGCGCTTACCTTTTGGTTCGCGGTTCTCTTCAACCCGCTGCAGAAATGGCGGATTTGATTAAAGAAATCAACAAAGAAGTTTGGTACCGCAACGAAGAACAAAAAGGCAAGGAAAATCCGCAAGAAGTAGCGATTAATTGGGAAGAGCAATACGCTAAAAAATGGCGTCAAGCTCGAATGTTCGAAGCATTTGTGCTCATCGACATTTGCAAAGACAAGTTAATTCAAATTCTTCGTTCCGAAAAGTAAATATTGCGCAGTTCATCTGCGCCTTTTTTTGTCCATTTTTTGGGGGATTTTGCGTTTACGAAATGGATTTAATCAAAAGCTGAATACTTTTTCTACCGGCGAAAACATTCCAAACCGGTTCAAATGCGATAGAAATTTTTTTGTGTTTCGCTTCGATAATTTTTTTTGCATTTGCCATGCCAAAGGCAATCGCTGCAAATTGAGGACTTCCGCTTTGCGAAAGTTTAAGCTGTAAATGCCCGCCGCGCAATTCCCGTAATTTTTCGACCTGAACATTTTCGGTAAAGAGAATCGGATACGGATTTTTCCCGCCAAACGGTTCTAAGTTTTGTAACGCATTCATCAAGTCGGGAGTAATTTCGTTGAGCGCCGCCGGAATCCGTTCGGAATTTTCTTCAACAGGTTCGCCGAAAGCTGCCGCATTTTGATCTTCGGCCCAACGCTGCAAACGTTCGCGAAGAACGGGAATGTCTTCTTCTTTGAGGCTGAATCCGGCTGCGTTGGCGTGACCGCCCCACCGCAAAAATAAATCGCGGACTTCGAACAAAGCCTTGTGCCAATTAAATCCGGGAATTGCGCGCGCCGACGCTTGAGCAATGCCATTTTCAACGGTTAAAACTGCAGACGGGCGGTTAAATGTTTGCGCCACTTTTGCAGCGACAATTCCGATGACGCCGGGATGCCACGATTTTCCATCGACGACTAAAACATGCGGCAATTTTTCGCCGTAACGATCATTCACCCAATCAATTGCCGCTTTAGAAATATCGGCTTCCGTTTTTTTGCGCAAGTCATTATACTTCGAAAGATTGTCGAGCAAAGCGGACGCTTTTGCGGCATCATCGCAGAGGAGTAATTCCAAAGCGACGTCGGGCTTGTCCATACGACCGGGCGCATTCATTAACGGCGCAATGCGGAAGAGCACATCTTGCCCGCCGACATAAGGCGCATTTTCTAATTGACGGCGGCAAAGTTCACGCACTCCGGGCCACGCACTGGTTAAAAGTCGCGAAAGTCCGCTGCAGGTCAAGTAACGATTTTCCGGAGTCATTTCGACGAGATCGGCTAAGGTACCGAGCGCCACCAAATCCAAATATTTGTCCGCAGAACCTTTGCCTTCTTTTTGGAAAAGCGTATCGATGAATTTATACGAAACGCCGACGCCGCAAAGCGATTTATTCGGGTAAAGGCAATCGTCTTGGCACGGATCTAAAAGCACATCGCTCGGCGGAAGTCCATCGCCCGAAGGTTCGTGGTGATCGATAATCATGACACGCATGCCTTTGGATTTCGCATATTCAATTTCGGCGTTCGCGGTAATTCCCGTATCGACCGTCAAAAGATAGCGGACATTTTCTGCGAGCATTTGATCGACGACATCGGTAGAAAGCCCATAGCCCGAGCCCATTCCAAAGCGACACGGCAAATGCCACGACGCGTCAATTCCGATTTCCGAAAGTCCGCGCTTTAATAAGGCTGTTCCGGTGAGACCGTCCATATCGTAATCACCAAAGATGCAAAGTTTTTCGCCCGAATTTTTTGCCTGAAGAATCCAATCTAATGCAGCGTCCATGCCGCACATCGGTTGCTTGGAATCGAGCGGATTTAAAACATCTTCGCGGGTACTGTGCACGCGAGCGTAAGCCTTGGAAACCGATTCACATCCGCGGGCAACTAAAATGCGAGCAATCAAATGCGGAATGCTTAATTTATGCGCAATCGAATTGGCGAGAAGTTCTGCGTTCATCGCTTATACCCCTCAAAAAGTCCAATCGAAAGAGTTTGGAGCGCAACGATAGCAGAATTTTTTCGCCCTGCAATATTTGAAGCTGCAGTCGTAATTTCGAGCAACGCTTTTTCTAAAGCTTCGGCGCCAAAACGTCCTAAATTCAAACTTTCAACATTCGCCCGTTCATCGGGAAGACGACAAGATTCACCCGCCAAAATACGCAGCGCATCGCCCACTAAAAATTCCAAAAAGTCGAGCATCATTACCGCAGTATCGGCTGCGCCTGCGCCCCGCGGAAAGAATTTTTCCAATTCAAAAAATAAATCCGAATAATTGCCTTCGACGCTATCTTTCAAAAAATCAAACGCGAGAGTTTCATTCTCTGCGATATTTTCGTTGTAATAAAGCGCCATTCCCGGAGAGCCGAGCGCCATGCCGAGCGCATCGGGAGAAAGTTCTTCGTCCGAATAGGAGTGGGCAATTTTTTGCACTTCGTCCGACGAAAGCGGTGGCAAACGCAGAGAAAGGCAACGGCTGCGAATCGTCTGTAGCAAGCGCCCCGCCGCCGAGGAAGTGAGAATGAAATATGTGTTCGGCGGGACTTCTTCGAGAGTTTTTAAAAGCGCATTCGCTGCGGATTCATTCATCCGATCTGCTTCGGCGATGATGACTACGCGAACGCCATCACTTGTCCGCGAAAATTGCGAAGTCATGCTGCGAATTTGATCAACGGAAATTTGCGCGACATTCGAAACGAACGAAACGGAATACGGATTTTCAAAAATTTTCTTGATATATTCCGCTTTGATTTCTTCGACGGTTTTTGCGGTGGAATTTTCTTTGACCGATGCCGCAGATTTCGCATTGGCTTCTGCCGTTTCAAGCGGAATAACCCAACCTTGCACATTTCCCGGATCCGAAGCCAATTTGCAGCCGAAACATTTTCCACAAGGTGCAATTTCGGAATCGGAACAAGAAAGAGTTTTGGCAAGTTCCATCGCCAACGCTTTTTTCCCGATGCCGCGTTCCCCTTCGATGAGGACCGCCTGCGGGAAGCGATTTTCGGCAAGCGCATTTTCTAAGAGCTGGCGTGCGCCCTTTTGCGATTCTGGACCTTGCAAACAAAACTTCGTCATTTTTTCTTTAACCATTTCAAAGGATCGACCGTATCGGTTCCTTCGCTAACTTGGAAATACAATTTAATTCCATTTAGCGATGCGATATCGCCGACCGTTCCAATATCTTCGCAATTTTTGACTTTATCGCCTTCTTTTACCCGAATTGCGCTCATGTGACCATAAACGGAGTAAACGCCGCCTTCGTGTTCGATAATCGTAGAAGGCCCACGGCCGTCAATTTCGGCGACCATCACGACCGTTCCCGCGGCCGCTGCTTTGACTTTTTGTCCTTTTTTGCCGCGGATTTCGACGCCGAGATTACGTGTCATAATGTGCAGCACCGGATGTTCGTGCATTCCATATTCCGCGATGATATTTCCGTTCAGCGGCATGCATTTGGGACCGACAGGCTTGACCGGAACTCGCGGAATTTTTTCTGCTTTTTTCGAAGACTTTTTCTGCTTTTGTTTTTTCTTTGCCTGCGCAATTTCTTGTTCACGCTTTTTTTCTAAGCGGCGAATAATCGAAAGCATTGTCCGCTGATTTTGTTCGATTTCTTGAATCGCTTTTTTCTGCAGACTTTTACTTTTTTGCACCGAAGCGAGAACTTCGCCTTGCGTTTGAATTTGATTTTTTAAGCCCGCTTCTTCCGCTGATTTTTTGGATTGTAAAGAATGCAATTCCGAAAGTCGCGCGGACGCTTCGCGTTTTTTGAGAGCGCGTTCCCGCAAAAGCCAAGAAAGCCTTTCCACTTTTTCGCGGTCTTCTGTGAGGAGTCGATTCACATAATAAATCTGGCGTTCGGGAGAACCTTCGCCGCGGAGAATTGCGAGAATTTCGCTGAGCGGACCTGCTTCGCCATGAATATAAAGTTCGCGAATTCGTTTCTGCATCGCTTCATTTCGCCGCGCAATTTCTTTGTCCAAAGAATCTAATGCTCTGCCGATTTCTGTGAGCGATGTTTTTACCGTCGATTCATTTTTCGCGAGCAGTTGCACATATTCTCGGGTGCGACTTAAATTTTCATCGAGAAGCGCAATCGTATTCAAAACGCCTTTTTCTTCGGATTCCAAAAGTTTGACTTTTTTGCGTTGCTTCGCTAAATTTTCTTCCAAATTTTTCAGTTCAGCGCGCTGCTTTGCCAACTGCGAACTCGTCGATTTTTTTGCAGCAAAAGCCGGCGACGCGACCAAAAGAAAGACGAAAAATCCGATGAGCCAAAAGCGAAATTTCATGCGATTTCATTACCTTTCGACGGCATCGCGTTTTAAGAAAGTTCGCACGCTGCGGAAACTCGAATACACCGAAACCAAAGTCACCGCCACGACGACGAGCAAAAGCAAATAGCCAAAGCCCGATAAATAATAACTGAGCACGGGAATTTGACGGCTGAGAGATTTTTCGGCAAAGAGAAGCAAAAATGCAGCTGCGCCGCTCGCCGAAATTCCTTGCATAATTCCTTCGAGCAAAAACGGAAACTCGATGAAGAAAGAAGAACCGCCGGCGTAGCGAATATTTTCGACCAACAATTTTCGTGAAAATAAAGAAAGCCTCACCGCATTTCCGATGATTAAGAAAAGCGTGACAAAGATGAGAATCGTCGTTGCAACGGGCCAAAAGATAAGCGGAAATTTCCATTCTGCAATGCGATCGACAAAATCCGTCGGCGCTTCGACCGCATCAAAAGCTTCATTCGTTTGAAGTTGCAAAACCAATTCGTGTAAAATCGAAGGTTCGCGGTAACGCGGAGAAATCGTGAGCACAAAAGAAGCGGGCAACGGATTTCCGTTTACAAGCGAAAGCATTTCGTGCGAAAATCTTTTTTGAAAATCCGCCATCGCTGAATCGGGACTTTTATAAACGACAGATTCGAATTGTTTAATTTGCCACAATTCCGTTTCTAAACTTTTTATAGAATCCGCGGGGACCGAATTTTTCAAAAAGACTTCAATTTGATACAAGCGATTTTCGACATGCGAAAGCCGATACGCTCCGAGCAAAAATGCGCCCGAAAGTCCAAGCAAAACCGCGCAAAGAAAAATCGTCACCAGCGACGGAAATACAACTGTCCGATGTTCTTTCCACCCGCGAAAAGCTTCGGAAATTAAATAACGAATCAAACTAAACACGAATGGAATATAGTTTTTTTACGCTGAAAAGAATTTTTGCGTTCGGCGCACGCGTTGCAAAAACTATTTTTGTTTTATGCAAGAAATTCCTCTTTGGTATGCGGCGATTTTATTCGCCATTTTAGGCGCCTGCACAGGCAGCTTTTACAACGTCATCGTCTATCGAATGCCGCGAGGAATTTCGTTAATTTCTCCGCCGTCTTTTTGTCCGCATTGCAAAAAGCATATTCCGATTTGGTTCAATTTGCCGGTCATCGGGTGGTTGATTTTACGCGGACAAAGTGCGTGCTGTCATCAGCCGATTAGTATTCGTTATCCGATCGGCGAAGCGCTCTGCGGACTTCTCGGAGCGTTTGCGCTTTTACTTGCGAATTTTCCTTTTCAAGATGCTTCGCTTTTTTCGTTTACTGCACCGGTTGCGCATTGGGCAGATTCCTTCGCGCTCTTCTGGCTTTTGCTTGCGATTTATCCGATTTCCGCTGTCGATTTTGAATTTAAACTCATCCCCGATTCGATGAGCATCGGCGGCATCGTCATCGGCATTTTACTTTCTTTTTTCCCAGGCGGAATTACTCCGTTACAAAGTTTTCTCGGCGCAATTTTTGCGGGCGGCGGACTTTACCTCATCGGATTTATCGCTGGGAAAATTTTAAAGCGCGATGCGATGGGACTTGGAGACGTTAAATTAGTCGCAGGATTTGGAGCGCTCATGGGAATTGGAAACGCTTTCTTCGCCCTCGTTCTCGCTTCTCTTCTCGGCATTCTCGTAATGGTGCCGTATCGTCTCATCAAAAAAGAAAACAGCCAAGAAATTCCTTTCGGGCCGTTTTTAGCAATTGCCGCTCCGATTGTTTACCGTTTCGGCGATCTTTTTTTGAATTTTTATTTCGGTTTATTCGGACTAGAATAATGATTGTAGCCAGCGGAATCGTTTAACTTTTCCGCTTCTTGCACGGCGAAAATGGCGCCCGCCAGTTGAGAGTTCATCGCTTCGAAACGTTCGGAATCTGGGAGTGCACGAATCCGCAAAAATTCTTGAATTTCCCGAGTAATTGCGTCCGATTCCATCGGCTGCGTTTCATTCAAATTGCAAGTGAGCACAAAGTCCACATCGTCCACTTGGAATGTCGCTTTAATTTCCCGCTTTGATTCTTCGGCTTCCCGCGATTCGTCAAAATAAATTTCCGTTTTTTCCGAATCCCAAGACGGCACCGCTTGTTTCATCGTGTAAAGCAAATCAAAATCGTGAACGCCCAAATCCCAAATCACCGAAACATCTTGACCGCGCGGAGTCGGTTTATTCCAACGGGTAAATTCAATTTTCCGCGGCGCAATTTTTGCCGCCGTTTCTTGGAATTTTTTCAAAAAATTTTGGAAGGCAAGACTGTATCTTTCACAATGTCCTGCAAACAATAACGCATGAGATTGTTTCGCAATCTTCAGCAAATCGTTCACTTCTGTCATCGAAAGGGCGATCGGTTTTTCGACGAAAACATCGAAGCCGTAAGCGAGAGCCAAGAACGCATAACTGCGATGCGACTGCGCCGGAGAAGCGACGAAAATCACTTCATTTTCTTCGGGGAAAAATTCAAGAATGCGACGATAACAATCTTCTTCCCCATCATAAGTTGTACAAGAAATGCCGAGGGCTTCTAAATGTTGCTGATGAAGATGCCCCATGTGACCATTGCCGAGAATGTATGCTTGAATTGATTTTTCCATGCATTGAAATTATTATTTTTCACGCCACGAGGAATGACTCATGAAAATTTTTGCCCTATTTTTTGCTCTGATTTTCGTTTCTTGCTCAACGCGAGAAGCGCCTGAGCCGGTGAAAAAGCAAAATATTTCGTCTGCGACAGAAATTTCTAGCGCGGAGTCTTCGTCGAGTTCTGTAAAAGCGCCCATTTCCGCTGCCGCGGATTCGCTTTCTTCGGCTACCGATTCATTGAGTTCGTCTTCGATTTCTTCGAGTTCTGCGCCATCGGAATTTCCACTGACAGTGAAAAATGCTTCGGGCTCAGGAATTTATGCGCCTAAGAAAAAAGTGTATTTGACAATCGATGCGAATAGCGATTTATGCTTCGCCGGTTGGAATGTATCGCCGTCATCGTTTGAAAAAAATTTGAAAATTCTCTCGGCGGATTCGGCGGAATTTTTTATGCCCGCAGACAGCGTTGAAATTTCTGCGACATTTAAATCATGCGTCGAAGGCGGATCCGTCACCGTCGGGAATCTCCGTTGGATGAAACGCAATTTGAATACGTGGACTTTTTCGGGTTCTGCGTGCTACAAAAACAAAAAGAAAAATTGTGAAAAATACGGACGCCTATACGACTTTAACACGGCGAAAAAAGTTTGCCCTAACGGTTGGCGCCTTCCATCGGACGAAGAATGGAGCCTTCTCGAAAAAGAATTGGGCGACGAAAATGGTTCCAAATTAAAATCCAAAACGGGCTGGCAAGAAGACGAAGATAATTCGGGAAATGGTTCGGACTCGATTGGATTTGGTGGCGTTCCTTCGGGAATTGTTTACGAAGGCAATTTTATGTATGCGGAATCGCACGCATATTTTTGGACGGCGACGGAAAAAGATGCGAACAGCGCTTACTATCGCAGTCTCGATTACGATTCCCGCGACATTTATCGTTATCACAATTTTAAGTCGGCAGGTTATGCCGTTCGCTGCGTGCAAAATGTCAAATAATTCTGAAAAAAAATTTGCTGCGGTTCTCCCCGCTGGCGGTCTCGGCAAGCGCATGGGCGCTTCGCTTCCGAAGCAACTTTTAAAACTCGGCGAAAAACCGGTTTATCAATATGCGCTTGAAACTTTTGCGCAAATGCCCGAAATTCAAGAAGTTGTTCTCGCAGTTCCCACCGATTGGAAATCGCATTTCGAAGAAGAACTTTCACATTTTCCATTGGCAAAAAAAATTAAGATCGTCGTCGGTGGCAAAGAACGTTGGCAGTCCGTGCGAAACGGAATTGAAGCGCTTTCGCCCGATATTGATTTTGTTTTGGTGCACGATGTGGCGCGGCCATTCCTTTCTAAAGAATTGATTTTACAAGTCATGGAAACGCTGAAAAATCAAGGCGCCTGCTTAGTCGCAAAGCCCGCAGTCGATACAGTAAAAATTGCGAAAGACGGAAAAGTGCTCCAGACAATTCCGCGCGAAACCGTTTACTTGGCGCAGACACCGCAAGCCGCATCCGTCAAAATTTTCCGATCCTTATATCAAAAAATCGATGCAAATCCGCTCGACTTTTTGCCGACCGATGAAGCTTCGATTTTGGAACATTTTTCCATTCCTGTTTTTATTGTGAACGGAAATTCTCAAAACGATAAGCTCACCACTCCCGACGATTTCAAAAAGTTTTTGGCAACATTGGAGGCGTAAATGTTACCAGCGCGCCCCGAAGATTCGAACAAAGCGACCTTCGGTCATGTCTTGAATATTGCGGGCTCTGTCAATTTTCGCGGCGCCGCTTATCTTTCGACAGTTTCAGCGTTACGCGTCGGCGCGGGCTATGCAATTCTCGCCGCAATTCCTCCTGTAATCGATGCGGTTTCCGCGCAACTTCCCGAAGCCGTTTATCTTCCACTTCCACAAGAAGGGAGTGCAATTTCTCCAAAAAGTTTTCCGCTTCTCGCTTCGCAAATTAAACCCGGAACCGTTTGCGCTTTGGGATGCGGCATTTCTGCGCTCGGCTGCGATTTAAAAATTTTTAATTCGTTTTTACACGATTTCATTTCTCTTCTCATCGCAAAAAAAATCCCGCTGGTTTTAGATGCAGACGGTTTAAATTGGCTCGCTCAATCCGGTGAAAATTTTCACTTTGACGGAAATTGCGTCATGACGCCGCATCCGATGGAACTCGCCCGCTTGCTCAAAACCGACGTCGAAAGCATTCAAAAAAATCGCGAACATTTTGCGCAAAAAGCTTCGGAAAAATTTCACGCCATCGTTCTTTTGAAAGGGCACCGCACCATCATCGCCGACGGAAAAAATTTGCACATCAACGAAACGGGAAATTCCGCACTCGCCAAAGCGGGAACTGGCGACTGTCTCACCGGAATGATTGCGGGCTTTTTAGCGCAGAAAATGTCCCCATTCGACGCAGCCGTTCTCGGAGCAAAAATTCACGGACTCGCCGGCGAATTTGCCGCAAAAGAATTTTCCGAATATGGCGTACTCGCTTCGGATTTACCAAAATACGCCGCGAAAATTTTGCGCGAATCCGAACTCGGAAATTTCTAATTTATTCTCGTGATTCGACTCTTTCTTTTACTTTTCATTTTTTTCATAGCGTGCAGCGACATCAACAGCGGCTGGAGCGTCTCGGGCGGCGGCTACATGAATCTGCGCATCAACGACACGAAAGCTTATACCGATAGCATTTTGGGCGAATGGAATCACAGCGACGAACTCAAATTGGACATTCATCCCGACGACGGCAATGTCAAATTACGCCCGAACAAACACTTCGTCACCTTCCTCGGAAAAAATGACGACGGCGACCGCCTACAAATCATGGTTTACAAGCCCGAGCTCGGCATGAACCGCCCGCAAACCAACATCAATTACACCTATT
>SAMEA104315433__coassemble_660_pt1 | contig 15179 bp, 9 predicted proteins | sample SAMEA104315433__metabat2_low_PE_037 | metagenome-assembled genome bin SAMEA104315433 (sample SAMEA104315433) | gut metagenome | biome: Monkey gut; feature: monkey-associated habitat; material: faeces | place: China | collected 2013 | reverse complement strand
TTTCGAAATCAGCAATATCCCGGGCATCAAGGATTACATGTATCTTGATGACATCGTCAAGAGCAAGAACAAGGCCCCTATCGCAAAGATAGAAGTCAATGTCAAGTTGAAAAGCGGTGTTATTACCCGCAAAATTTTGAGTTTCGTGGCGGGCGACAAACTTGAAACAGCGACAGGCCTCCAGGTCTATAAGGGGCTCGAAGTCCTGAATATCGACCCGGAACGCAGTTCGGTTACTTTTGTCAATGACGTTGTTTTAAGCAAGGGCCAGGTTGTCGGTGACATTTCCGAAGACGCCATGAAGCGCGCCCAAATCCGCGAAACCATCAAGTCGCACTTCGAAAAGGAAAAATTCAATTTCGAACGCGGCATCAAGACGCTTTCGCTTTTCTTCATCGACGAAGTTTCCAAGTACAAGTCTTACGATGACGAAGGCAACGAAGTCAAGGGCGAATACCAAAAAATTTTCGAAGAAGAATACGATTACTACCGTAACGAAAACAGCAATCTATTCAACGGAAAATATCAGGAATATCTGGACCGCTTTGATGCTGAACAAGTCCATAATGGGTATTTCTCCATTGACAAGAAGGGCCACGCAGTTAACAGCGCCCTTAAACGCGGCTCCGACATCGCAGACGATATTTCTGCATACGACTTGATTCTCAAAAACAAGGAACAGCTGCTTAGTTTTGATGAACCGACGCGATTCATCTTCTCGCATTCGGCTCTCCGCGAAGGTTGGGACAACCCGAACGTGTTCCAAATCTGCACCTTGCGCCACGCAAGTTCTGCAACAGCAAAACGCCAGGAAGTTGGCCGCGGTCTCCGCTTGTGTGTAGATGTCAACGGCAATCGCATGGACCTCGACGCCCTCGGCGAAAACATTCACGAAGTCAACAAGCTGACCGTCATTGCAAACGAAAGCTACAAAGATTTCGTTTCGGGCCTTCAAGCCGAAACAAAGGAAGTCCTGCGCACCCGCCCGACAAAGGCCGACGAAGAATTCTTTATTGGCAAGAATGTCACTGTCGATGGAGTCAAGCGCCCGATTACAAAGGCCGAAGCGGATGCCATTCACGCCTACTTGCTCATTAACGATTACATCGACGAAAAGGGCAATGTCACCGACGTATATAAGGATGCCGCCAAGAACGGAACGCTGGAGCCAATCAAGAAGGCATCCATCGCCCCTATGGAAGCAGATATCCACAAGCTTGTGCAATCTATCTTCGACGAATCGGTCGCACTTGACGGAATGGTCGAAGACGGCAACCAGACCGAAATCAAGGATAACGGGCTCAACAAGGCGAACTTCGAAAAGAAGGAATTCCAGGAACTGTGGAATCAAATCAACCACAAGTACGCCTATACCGTCCACTACGACAGCGACGAACTCATCAAGAAAGTCGTGAATGATATCAACGCAAACTTGATTGTGAAGAAATTGTCTTATACAGTCCATTCTGGCGAACAGAAAGACGTAAACGATTTTGATGACAACCAGAAAACAGCCTCGGAAGTAGTCGATATCGCCGCCATGTCACAAACCAAGTATGATTTGGTTGGCGAAATCGCCAAGGGTGCGACACTTACACGCAAAACCGTCGTCGCCATATTGAAGCGGATTGATGCAAGCAAGTTTGCGTTATTCAAGAGCAATCCTGAAGAATTTATCAGCAAGGTTATCAAGACCATCAAGGAACAGAAAGCGACTATGATTGTGGAGTGCATCCGCTACAACACAATCGACGACACTTACGACAGTACCATTTTCACTAACGAAAAGCATTCTTCGACATACGAACGTGCAATCCCAGCCAACAAGAGCATCATGGAATACGTGTTCCCCGACAGTGACGGCGAAAAAGATTTCGCCCAAGCTCTTGAAAAAGCTTCCGAAGTCTGCGTGTATGCAAAGCTTCCACGAAGTTTCCAGATTCCAACGCCCGTCGGCAATTACGCTCCCGACTGGGCCATCGCTTTTGAAAAAGATAAAGTGAAGCACGTATTCTTTGTCGCCGAAACCAAAGGCACGATGGATTCGATGATGCTTCGCCCTGTCGAAAAAGCAAAAATCGAATGTGCGAAAAAACTCTTTTTGGAAGCCTCGAACGGAAAAGTTCACTACGCGCACGTGGCGACGTATCAGGATTTGCTGAATGCCGTGAGGGGGTGCTAAATTCTTCGCTTCATTTCATAAACGCCAAAAGCCGCTCATACGAGCGGCTTTCTGTATAAGCGTGAAAAAAATTTATCGTTTGCTTAAAGCATTTCGCAGTTGCCAATCGATGTGGCGTTTCATTTCTTCGTGAGCGTCGAAGGTTAAATTGAAAACGCTTGCGATTTTGTCGACGGAGAAAAGCATCGGCTGATCGGACCAGCCTAAATTTTGCTCCACAATTTTTGCGGCGCTTTTTTGGCCGGTGATTTTTTCGTAATCGGTGAGCATTTCTTCGGCGATTTCTTTCCACGAAATCCATGAGGCGCTGAGGCCGAGGAAAATTTCTTCGTTCAAATCGCTGTCGAGGACGCGGTGAAAAAGTTTTGCTTGATCCGCAGCCGAGATAAATTGCGTGCCGTCATTTTGGATGAGATGAATCTCGCCGCCGCTCACGATGGCTTGCGCCATTAGGGCAAAGCGTTTATCGGGCTGAGAAACGCCGCTGTTTTCGAAGGCGGGATTTCCGAAAGTATAACCGGGGCGGATAATGTTTCGCTTCATTGCGGTCGCACGGAATCCGAGAACGTAGGCTTCGCCGGCGGCTTTCGTCGCCCCGTATAAATCGATGGGGAGATTCGCTACGTTTTCATTCATCACGCTGCGGAATTTTCCCATTGCGGCGGTGCTACTCGTGTAAATAAATTTTTTGCAGCCTGCGCGCGAAGCGGCTTGTAAAATGAGAACGGTTGCGCGCGTATCGTTTTCGAGTATCGCGAGAGGAGTTTCGCCCCAACCGAGGGCGATATGCAGACAAGCGTCGCAGCCTTCGAGCCCTTTTGAAATCGTTGCGGCATCGTAAATTGAACCGCTGAGAAGAGTTACTTTTGGATGATTTGTTAACGCGGCAATTTTATCGGGATGACGCGTTAAGATGATGAGTTCGTGCCCGCTTGCGAGTAATTCGCGTGCCACATAATGTCCAATAAATCCTGTGCCGCCGGTGATAAATACGCGCATTTTTTTCGTCCTTTTTGAGATTTCTTTCAAACTAAATTTCTTTGCCTCAAAAATGAGACATTTTTGTGTAATTTTTCGCTAACTTTTGCGCGGAAATATTAGCGGCGCTTTGCGGCGAGAACGATTCCGCCTTGAACCGCTTGAAAAAGGATGAGAATGTAGCCGAGAAGATTTCCTGCGAGAACTTTGTCAGCGGGAATTCCTAAAATTCCGGTGTATAAGGTCACGATGACCCATTCGCGGACGCCGATGCCGTTCAAAGAAATCGGGAGCATGGTGACGATAATCGTAATCGCATTAAAGACGACGACTAAACGAAAATCGAGAGAAATTCCGATGGCTTTAAAGTAACCGTAAGCGGTAACGAATACGATGAGTTGCAGTAAAAATGAATCGAAGAAAGAAAGGAAAAATTGTTTTTTCTGATTGCGGTAAAGCGCAAGCGCGGCTTGTAATTTCGGAATAAAATGAATGCGGTTCGTGATGCTCTCGGGTAGTTTGACTTTGTCCGAGAAGCAACAAAATAGAATGGCGAATACAGAAATCAAAAGGGCTGCGCCCATGCCGAGGGTAAATGAAATCGGAACGGAATAATGCAATAAAACCCACGGGAGCGAAATGAAGAAGAGCAAGAAAAGCATTAAAAGGCCTTGCACCCGCGAGATGAGAATGGCTGCGACGGAGCGCGGCGTTTGATTGAAACGTTTCCCGAGGGCGACGGATTTGACGACGTCTCCGCCGAATCCGCCGGGGAGAAATGCGGTGAAAAAATAACCGAGCGCAATGTAAGCGTAGAATGTGCGGAAGGGGATTTTCTTCCCTTCATCGAGTAAAAGTCCGCGCCAACGATTGGCTTGGATGAACATCGAAATCCATGTGATGAATAAAAGGAAGAGAAGCCACGGTAACGTTTGCGCTGTCCAATTTTCGCGGATGCTTTCGAACGGAACTTTGTAAAAAATGTAGCCGATGCCGAGAACGCTCACGAGTAATTTTAGCCAAGCGAGAATGCGTTTCTTCATGCTTCCTCGGCGACTTGCTTTGCAATTTCGATAATTTTTTGCGAAGATTTTTCCCAATTAAATTCTTGTGCGTGAGCGATCAATTTTTCGGATTCTTCCGCTTTGCAATTGAGAGCGCTTTGAATGACCGCAGCCATTTCCGTCGCATTTGTCGGATTAAAGTAATGCGCAAAATTTCCGCCGACTTCGGGAAGAGATGACGTGTTAGAACACGCGACTGGAGTTCCGCAAGCCATCGCTTCTAAAACGGGAAGTCCAAAGCCTTCGTAAAGCGACGGCAGCACAAATAAATCGGCGAGGTTGTAAAGATTTGCCAAATCTTCTTGGTTGACAACTCCCGCGTGAATCGTCAAATTTGAAATGCCGAGTTCTGCTTCGCGGTTTGCGCGCGTGCGCCCGTCAAAAGCTTTCCCGACTAAAATCAATCGGCAATTTTCGCGAGCGGGCATTTGGGCTAAGGCTTCTTGTAAAGTGGAAAGATTTTTGTGCGGCAGTAAATTGCCAACGTAAATCAATAATTTTTTATTGCGCGGAATGGAAAATTTTTCGTAGAGATATTCTAAATCGGCTGCGCTTTTTTTTACAAATTCACTGCCGACGCCGAGAGGGACGACGGTGATTTTTTCTTCGGGCGTGTGAAAGAATCGGATGATGTCGCGCTTCGTGCTTTCGGAATCGGTCAAGATGCGATTCGCGCGCCAAGTGGCGAAGCGGAAGATAAATTTGAAATACCAAAGGACAGCGCGGAACGGGAGAAATTGCGGATAAATTAAATGCGTCAAATCGTGAATGGTTACAATCATTTTTCCGCGGTAAAAGAGCGGAACATTGCAGTGCGGAATGTGCAGCACATCGGGCTTTTGCTTCTTGAGTTTTCGATAGGGAAATTTGAGCTGCTCTTTGTAGCCGTAAATGCCGCAGTCAAAGGGCACGAGAGATTCAAAAGAATTTTTGTAATCGCGTAAATCTTCCTCTTTCCCGAGGACGATAGAATATTTGACTCGAGGAATCCATTCTCGAATGCAAGTTCCAATTCCAGAACGGGTAATCATGCGGGCGTCTACTGCAATTTTCATTTTACAAAAATAATTAAAGCAAAAAGAATTTCCTAGAAAGTTTGTCAATTCAAAAAGAAAAGCCCCCTGGCGGGGGCTTTATAACAATGCGAAAAAGTTTAACGCAATTCTTCTAAGGCTTTTTCATCTTTTGCGATGATGTCCATTTGCGTGGCGAGCTTTGTTCGTTCGGCGTTTACGACCGCTTCGGGAGCTCCGCTTACAAATCTTTGATTAGAAAGTTTGCGTTCGATGGATGCGGCAAAGGATTTCGCTTTTTCGATTTCTTTTTCGAGACGAGCGATTTCGGTTGCAGGATCCAAGATGCCTTCGAGCGGAATGTAAAGTTCGCCGCCCGGGACGACAGAGCTTGCGCTGAATTTCGGCTTGGCAGCTTTCACCGCGACCGTGAGCGATTCGAGACCGCCGAGTTCGGTGATGATTGCGTCGCATTCTTTCACCGATTTTTCGGTTGCTGCATCGTCTACGCTTAAGACCGCTTTGAGTTTTGTTGCGGGGCTTACGCTATAACGACCGCGGACACCGCGAACGCTTTCGACTACGGCGAAGGCTTGCGCAAATTCCTTTTCGATATTCGCATCGATGAGGCTTGCGTCGGCTTTGGGCCAAGTACTGTTGATCACGCGTTCCGAGCCCGGGAAGAGAGTTGCGTTCAATTCTTCGGTGATGAACGGCATCACAGGATGCAAGAGGTCGATGACGCCGCGGAGCACGTGGCTGAGAATTGCCATTGCATTTTTCTTTTCGGCATCGAGAGTTTCGCGGTTGATAATCGCTTTCTTGATTTCCAAGTAGCTCGAGCAAACATCGTCCCACACAAAGCGGTAGAGGAAGCCGGCAAGTTCTGCAAAATGGAATTCTTCGAGCATCCGCGTCGCATCTTGAATCGTCGAATTGAGACGGCTCAAAATCCAACGATCTTCGAGAGCGAAGAGCTTCGAATCCATCGGGAGCATTTCTTTGGAAAGGGCGCCGGCTTGTTCCAAATGCGGGAAGAGGAAACGGCAAGCGTTCCAAAGTTTATTGCTGAAATTTCTTCCGATTTCAAATTTTTCCGAGGTGTTGATGACCGAGCCATCTTCTTGCTTTTCTTTTTTCACCGGAAGACGCACGTCTTGGTTGTCGGTGCAAAGGCTAGCCATCACGAAGCGGAGCGCATCGGTTCCGTATTTCTTTTCGATGTCCATCGGGTCAACGCCATTGCCCTTGGATTTGCTCATCGTTTGACCATTGCCGTCGAGAATCTTCGGGTGAATGTAAACGGTGTGGAACGGTACCGTGCCCATGTTTTCTTGCGAGAACAGCACCATGCGGGCGACCCAAAGCGTAATGATGTCGCGGCTTGTGACGAGAACGGAAGTCGGGTAGTAACGTTTTAACGTTTCGGTTTGTTCGGGCCAGCCCATCGTCGAATGCGGCCAAAGTCCGCTGCTGAACCAAGTGTCGAGCACATCTTCTTCGCGGGCGATTTTGTGGCCGGGGACAGCGTCGTCTTTTAAATCTTCTTCTTCGCTGCAGATAAGCCAAATGCCGTTCTGCGCTTTGTAGAAGTAAATGTCATCGCGACCTGCGAATGCTTTTTTCAAATCGTCTTCGGTTGTGCTTTCGTCGGCGTGCCAAATCGGAATGCGGTGACCCCACCAAAGTTGACGGCTAATGCACCAATCGCGTTTTTCCTTGAGCCAGTCGAGGTATTTATTCGCATAGCGTTCAGGGATGATTTTAATTTCGCCGCTGGTCACGGCCTTCATCGCATTGTCCGCGAGAATGTCCATTTTCACAAACCATTGATCGCTCAAATACGGTTCGATGACGGTCTTCGAACGGTCGGAGTGGCCGACCTGCATTTCGTGATCTTCGACCTTGATGAGAAGGCCTAAATCTTCGAGGCCTTTGACGACAGCGTCGCGGGCAGCTTGACCTTTTAAGCCTTTAAATTCGCCGGCGTTTTCGTTTAAAGAACCGTCGTCGTTCAAGATGTTAATCATCGGGAGCTTGTGGCGAAGGCCTGTCGCGTAGTCGTTCGGATCGTGCGCCGGAGTCACTTTCACCGAGCCTGTTCCGAATTCCATATCGACGAGAATCGCGTCGGCGATGACCGGAATTTCGCGGTTCACAAACGGAACCTTTAACATTTTTCCGATGAATTTTTTGTAGCGTTCATCATTCGGGTGAACGGCTAAAGCGGTATCGCCCATAATCGTTTCGGGGCGAGTCGTGGAAACTGGAATGTATCCCGAACCATCGGCGAGCGGATATTTAAATGTCCAGAAATGCCCTTTGACAGTTTCGTAATAAATTTCATCGTCAGCGACTGCGGTCTGGAGTTTTGTATCCCAGTTGACGAGGCGCTTGCCGCGATAAATCAAACCTTTCTTGAACAAATTAAAGAATGCGTGGCGCACGGCTTTCGCGCAAATCGGATCGAGCGTAAAACGCTGACGGCTCCAATCGCAGCTCACGCCGAGACTTTTCAACTGCGTCGTAATGCGCGCTTCGTATTCGTCTTTCCATTTCCAAATGCGTTCGACCAAAGCTTCGCGGCCGATGTCGTGACGGGTTTTATGTTCATCTTGGAAAAGACGCTTTTCGACGACGGCTTGCGTGGCAATGCCCGCGTGATCGGTACCCGGAATCCAAAGGGTATCGCGGCCGGTTTTTCTGCGGTAGCGGACGAGAATATCTTGCAGCGTATCGTTCAGCGCGTGGCCCAAGTGGAGCGCTCCGGTAACGTTTGGCGGCGGAATCACGACGGAGAACGGTTCTCCCTTTCCGCTCGGGGCAAAATCATTATTTTTATTCCACTGGTCGTGCCAGCGGGCTTCAACAACTTTCGGATTATAACGAGTTTCCATTTCCATAATGCGCCAAATATAGATATTTCCCCCGAATAAAATTTGCGGCAATTTTTTGCGCAAGAATTTTTAGTGGACGCCGTCGGCATTTCCTTGCGGAAGTGTCGCATACCATTTCTGAATTTTTTCTTGAACTTCGACGGAAAAATTCGGTTTGTTGTCCAAAATTTCTTCGGCGGTTTCGAGCATTTTTTGAATCATGCCTTGATCTTGAATCCAATCAAACCAGCGGAAAACCCAAGCGCCGCTTTGTTCTTTGCCTTCTAAATTTCCGGCGCCGCGGTCTTGCAAATCCATTTCGGCAATTTTGAATCCGTCGTCGGTACTTGCAAAATTGGCGAGGCGTTCGTGTGCCGGGCTTGCATTGGGCACAAGAAGAAAACACCACGCTTCTTGATTTCCGCGTCCCACGCGTCCGCGCAACTGATGCAACTGCGCAAGTCCAAAACGATCGGGCGCATCGATGACCATCAAATTGGCTTCGGGCACATTGACGCCGACTTCGATGACGGTCGTCGCGACGAGAACTTGTAATTTTCCCGAGGCAAATTCGCTTAGAATGCGGTCGCGTTCGTCTTCGTCCATTTGCCCGTGAATTGCGCCGACTTTCCAAAGAGAACTGAACGATTCTAATTCTTCTTTCACTTCGTCAACGCTTAATGTATTTCCGACTCCATCGATTTCGACGCGGCTCACGACCCAATAACAGCGATTTCCGCTTTGCACTTCTTTGAGCAAAAATTTTTTCATATCGTCGCGTTTCGTCGGATCGACAAGACGCGTTTTCACAGGCTTTCTGCCCGCGGGTTTTTCGTTTAACACAATCGGCGTCAAATCGCCGTAAAGAGTCATCGCTAAACTCCGCGGAATCGGGGTCGCACTCATCACGAGAAGATCGGGAAAGTGACCTTTTTGCAAAAGCGCTTCGCGCTGATTCACGCCGAAGCGGTGCTGTTCATCGATGACGACAAATGTCAAATTTTGAAAAATTACATCTTTCGAAAAAAGCGCATGCGTTCCGATGACGACTTGCGTGATTCCCATTTGGAGTTCGCCAGAAATCGATTTTTTTTCTGTCGCAGAACATGCGCCGAGTAAAAGGGTTGTGCGAATTCCCGCCGCATCAAAAAATGGTTTTAAACTTTTGTAATGTTGTCTAGCTAAAATATCGGTGGGCGCCATCAGCGCGCATTGTTCACCGCTTTTCGCAATCGCGAGCATCGCAAGCATTGCGACGACGGTTTTTCCGCTGCCGACATCGCCTTGTAAAAGTGCGTGGAATTGCTTCTTTCCCGAAAGTCCTTCGCAGATTTTTTTGACCGCAGATTCTTGCCCGCGGGTGAGCGCAAACGGGAGCGCTGCTTTGGCTTTTGCAATGGCGTTCTCGTCAATTTCGCGGGATTTTCCGCGGACGACAAGACTGCGCCTCCGCACATTCATCCGCAGACAAAACGGGAGCAGTTCCAATTTTTTGAGTTGCATTTTCGCTTGCATCGCTTCGGCAAAAGTTTTGGGAGTATGCAAACGTTTCAAATTTTCGAGAATGTTTCTAACGCCTAAAAATTGGAGAAGTTCTGCGGGCGGTGAATTGGGAATTGTGAGATTGGGCAGCGCAAAAATTTTCGGATAAAGTGCGCGGAAAAAATTCTGCTCAATTTTAGCTGCGTGTTCGGCTTCGGTAATCGTGTAAACGGGTTCAATGCTCCCGTTAAATTCTTCGCCGTCTTCGAGTTTTTGCATTTCGGGATGCACGATTTGCAGCCCGCGATAATCGCTTAATTTTCCGATGACGCAAAAGCGAGAACCGACCGAAACGCTTTTGGACCAATGCTTGAGCCCGCGGAAAAAAATGAGGCTCACTTGACCTGTGCCATCGTCCAAAGTCGCAATGTAGCGAGAACTTCTTCCGTAAGCGAGTCCTGCGCGGCGAATGGTTCCGATGAGAATCGCATTATCGCCGGCTTTGCATTCCGCAATTTTATTTAAACGCGTGCGGTCTAACCAAGTCCGCGGAATATTATACAACAAATCCGAAACGGTAAAAAGTCCCGATTCGTTGAGCGCTTTAATGCGCTTCGGTCCAAGTCCAGGAAGAGAAGAAAGATCCATCGTTAAAATCGGTAACCGCTGCGAATCGCGTAAGCGAGAATGGCGAATGCATTTGCCACATTCATGCTCGCTTTGCGTCCAGCCATCGGAATTTCGACGCGGAGAGAACATTCGTTCAAAAGTTCTGGTGCAATGCCGAGTTCTTCGTTCCCGAGAAGAATGAGCGCATTCTTTGGCCATTCCACGTTTTGAATGGGAACGGACCCTTCGCCGGTTTCTAGGGCGATAATCGCATATCCATTTTCGCGGGCAAAGCGGATGCATTCGAGCGGAGAATTCCAGCGTTTGCTTTCGACCCATTTTTCGGTGCCGCGTGCGGCGCTTTTGAGCATCGCGTGCGAAATGTCGGGGGTATATCCCGAAAGGTGAACAGCCGAAAGTCCGAGACAATCAACGGTGCGGAAAATGGATCCGACATTAAAGGCGCTGCGTAAATTATGAACGAGAACGCCGTAGGGAATTGTCGGGAGAACGGATTCGGTGCGGTCGCCCGGTTCATTTTCCAAGTAAACATCGCGCTCAAAACCGAGACCGGCTTCGGTGCGAAATTCCTTGTAAAGTTCAATGAGTTCCGCTTGATTTTTTCCGTCGAGATTTTTTTCGGCGGGAAATTTTAACCAGTTGGCGTATTGCGTGTATTCGCTTTTGACTTGAGAAATATCATTTCCCAACTGCAAAATCAGAATGCGCAAAAGTTCAGCGAATCGCTTGGCTTGTGTCGCTTGGGCGAGGGCTAAAAATTTGCGCTCCGAATACATTAGTGCACCTTTGCGCCTTCGGCAACATCGCAAGTCACGGCTTTGCCGCTTACTTCCAAAGCGTGACCGTTCCACGTGACGATTTTTCCGCGAGCTTCGAGGGAGATTTTTTCAAAATCTTTGACCTTGAGAATGCGGGATTCAGAAGACGGAGAAATTCCGTTAAAGGTGGCGCGTTCACCGGGCTTTGCGCCTTCGGGCGGAGCGATGAGTTTGCAAATGTGTTCGGCATCGGTATCGCCGGCAAAGAGCATTCCGTTACTCATAATGCCACGGAGCGGCGCGGGTTTTAAATTGGCGAAGAGGACGATCATGCGATTTTGCAATTCGTCTGCGGTGTAACTTGCGCGAAGTCCCGAACAAATGGTGCGCGGTTCTGCTTCGCCCGCATCGACTTTCAGCACATAGAGAGAATCGGCATCGGGATGATTTTCGACGCTTAAAATTTTTGCCACGCGAATATCCATCGCCGCCGGAACATCTTCGGCGTTTAACGGCTTATTTTGCTTCGGCTTCGGTTGCGCTTCGGGCTTTTTCACTTCTTCGACAATGCGCGGGAAAAGCGCTGCGCCTTCGCCAAATTTTTCACCGCCTTGGAATTTTCCCCAATTCAAATCTTGCACGCCTTCGAGGCTTGTGCCGAGCATCGCGAGGCCTTCGCGGCTCTTCGCCGGAATAATCGGAGAAAGGAAGCTGAGCGCAATGCGAACGGCTTCGGCTGCGACAAAGAGAACGGTCGAAAGTTCATCTTTCTTCGATTCGTCTTTCGCGAGTTTCCACGGTGCTTTCACTTCGAAGTAACGGTTCACAGAACGCACAAGTCCCATGATTTCTTCGACGGATTGCGAAAGCTTTACGTTTTCGAGCAAATTATTGACGGTCGCATTTAATTTTTCCGCTTGCGCTTGAATGGCTTTTTCTTCGTCGCCAAACGGAGTCGCGGGCTTCGGAAGAATTCCTCCAAAATTCGTGAGCACTAAACGGTGAACGCGGTTCACGACGTTGCCGAGATCATTTGCCAAGTCGCTGTTAATGCGGCGAATAAATCCTTCGTGAGTAAAGCTTGCATCTTGACCGACGACCATATCGCGGGCGAGGTAATAGCGGAAAGAATCAACGCCGTATTTTTCCATGTAATCCATCGGGTTTACGACATTGCCTGTGGTTTTACTCATTTTATCGTTGCCGACGAGCCACCAACCGTGCGCGAGAATGTGCGTCGGAAGCGGGAAGCCGAGGGCAAAAAGCATCGTAGGCCAATAGACGCTGTGTGTCGTGATAATGTCTTTGCCGACGAGATGATAAGTCGCAGGCCAAATCGTTTCGCCGTTTGCGTAAGTTCTCCGCGGAACGAGTTTTCCGTTTTCAATTTTCATCACCGCGCTCACATAATTGAGAAGCGCATCGACCCAAACATAGGTCACATAATCTTCGTCAAAGGGCAGGGGAATTCCCCAGCTGAGGCGTGCTTTCGGGCGGCTAATGCAAAGATCGTTGAGCGGTTGCTTCAAGAATCCGCGGATTTCATTCCAACGATAATCGGGAACAATCCAATCTTTGTGACTTTCCAAGTAATCGATGAGCTGCTTTTGGTAAGAGCCCATTTTGAAGAAATAATTTTTTTCTTTAATCCAATCGACGGGGCGATGACTAATCGGATCGCAGCCATTTTCGTCGAGTTCATCTTGGGTGAAGAATCGTTCTTCGCCGACAGAATACCAACCTTCGTATTCCTTCGAATAAATTTCACCTTTATCCCAAAGCATCTGCAGGCATTGACGCACAAATTCTTTGTGCTCGGCATCGGTTGTGCGGATGAAAAAATCGTAATCGATGTCCATCTTCTTCCAAAGATTTTTGAAGCGAAGATTGTATTCATCGACGTGTTCTTGCGGGGTGACGCCGCGCTTCGCTGCAGCGCGCTGCACTTTTTGTCCGTGTTCATCGGTTCCGGTTAAGAAGAATGTTTGGTAACCGAGAAGCTTGTGAAAACGGGTAAGAATATCCGCGAGGACGGTGGTATAAGAATGCCCGATATGCGGCGCATCGTTCACATAATAAATCGGAGTAGTAACGTAAAAATTTTTCATAGCCTAAAAGTAGAAAACTTCCGCTTCAAAGAAGCGGAAGTTAAGGAAGAATTAGGAACGAGAAGTTCCTTTCTCATTATAAGAACACGTATTTGCACACGAATAAAACCGCGAGAATATACATGAGCGGTGTCACTTTTTTCGCTTGTTTCGTGCAAAGATTTAAGATAACGTAAGAAATCACGCCAATTGCAATACCTTCGGAAATGCTATACATGAGCGGCATCGCTAAAAAGCAAAGGAATGCGGGAACGGCTTCGGTTTTATCGTGGAAGTCGATATCTTTGACCGCAGACACCATGAAAAATCCGACAAAGATTAAAGCGGGCGCTGTCGCAAATCCAGGAATCGCAGTGAAAATCGGCGCAAAGAAAATGGCGAGTAAAAATAAAATGCCCGTGACGACAGAAGCTAAACCGGTGCGCGCACCGGCGCCGACACCTGCAGAACTTTCGACGTAGGTGGTTGTGGTCGAAGTTCCAAAAATAGCGCCGACTAAAGTCGCAATCGCATCGGCAAGTAAAGCGGGTTTAATGCGGGGGAGCTTTTCGTTTTTGTCGAGCATTTTTGCTTTTGTCGCAACGCCGACCAATGTGCCAATCGTATCAAACATATCGACAAATAAGAAGGCGAGCAACACGACGATAAAATTCGAAATGCTCACGCCCGAAAAATCTGCGTTAAAAACTTGACCAAAAGTTTCGCCGAATTTTGAAAAATCCGTTACGCCAAAAGAAGGATAAAGCGAATAAAATCCTGCTTCGGGAGTGACAGTGTAAAAGCCCAAAGCTTGGCAAATAATTCCCAAAATCCAAGTAATTAAAATGCCCAAAAGAATGGCTGCGCGAATGCGCTTTGTATAAAGAATCGTCGTTACAAATAATCCGACTAATGCAAGGATTGCACAAATTCCTTCGGTATGAAATGCCGTTGAAAAATGAACATAACTCACCAAAGTGGCGTTATTGTTCACGACTAAATGCGATCCTTGTAAACCGATAAAAGCGATGAATAAACCGATACCTGCGCTCACGCCTTTTTTCAAGGTGCTAGGCACCGCATTAAAAATCGCTTCGCGCACATTCGTCAAAGAGAGAATGATAAAGATGATTCCTTCGACGGCAACGGCAGCAAGGGCGATTTTCCAATCGTATCCCATCGTTAAGCAAACGGTGTAAGCGAAGTAAGCGTTTAAGCCCATGCCAGGTGCTAAGGCAAACGGATAATTTGCCATAAAAGCCATAAGCAAGGTGCCCACAAACGAGGCTAAGCAAGTGGCGATTAAAGCGGCTGTCGGGTCAATTCCTGCGGCCGATAAAATGCTCGGGTTCACAGCCAAAATGTAAGCCATCGTCATGAAGGTGGTAACGCCTGCAATGACTTCGGTTTTGGCATTTGTACCGTTTTCTTTTAGTTTGAAGAATTTTTCCATGGTGGGTCCTTTTGAAATAAAATCATTTTCCTTCGAAACTTAAAACGGATTCGACGTTGTATTTTTTCAATTTTTCGCGTCCGTGAAGTCCTAAAAGTTCGATAAGAGTTAAAATTTTTTCGACGTGTCCGCCAAGCATTTCGATGAGTTTTGCAGAAGCTTCAAGAGTTCCGCCGGTGGCGAGTAAGTCGTCGATGAGAATGACTTTTTGCCCTTTTGAAATCGAATCTTTATGCATTTCAATTTCTGCAAATCCGTATTCTAAAGCGTAAGACGCCGAAACCGTTTCGCAAGGAAGTTTTCCTTTTTTACGGATTAAAGCGAGCGGTTTATTGAGCTTGTAAGCTAAAGGCGCCGAAAAAATAAATCCGCGCGATTCTGCGCCCGCGATGACATCGAATTCGACGCCTTCGAGTTTTTGAAGCAGCGAATCAATCGCTAGTTTAAAACCGTCGGCATTTTGTAAAATGCTTGTGACATCGCGAAAAATAATTCCCGGTTTTGGAAAATCTGGAATCGAACGCAAATAATCGCTTAAATCTTTCATCGTCAAGCCTTTTTAAAATTTTGCCGAAAAAATTAGAAAAATCAGTTGATGATTAACAGATCTTAGAACTTAGATTTTAGAGCTTAGAGATTTCTAAGTTCTAAGCTCT